>CXWL01001223.1_pt1 | contig 70887 bp, 80 predicted proteins | sample 590931 | NCBI WGS metagenome assembly CXWL01 (sample SAMEA3498368, study PRJEB10139) | groundwater metagenome | biome: water well; material: biofilm material | place: Germany | collected 2015-04-27
GTCAGCGCAGTTTGCTCTGCGCCGCGCGCGCGCATCTCGTTCGCCGACAGCTCCTAATATGGACCGCCGGCGTCCTCGCCGGCATGCACCCGCGCCGGCCGGCGAGACGCCGGCGATCCATACGCGAACAACGCGGAACCGAACCCGGTTCACGCGCCAAGCGCGCTCGCACTTCTTGGACCGCCGGCGCCTCGCCGGCATCACGATTATTGGTAGCGCAGAAGCGTCAGCCGATGACGTAGAAACCACACGCCCAGGAAGAGATAGAGCATAAAGAAGAACGTCCCAATCCACGTGTAGGCTCTTGGAACAGGCACTTCCGCTGCAAGCAGCGCCCTCGCGGCCAAGCCGTGACAGATGAAGAACCCAACACTTGCAACCGCCGCGATGGCGTCGTGCACGATCCTGACGAACAAACTTTCCGCAGCACTTCTTTGGAACGCCGCCACGTAATCCGGTGCAAACGCGGCCAACATCGAAACCACGGTGAACGTGACTGCCACCGTCGGAAACAGCGCCTGTCCAAACCGATAACGAGCGGCGGGACGTCGCGAGTGTGCCAGAGCTTCTCTATATGCGCTCCACACCCACGCAAACTGAACCGCCATCGCAAACCAAAACATGAGCGGTAGGGCGTGCAGGTCGCTGTCTAAGACCCCGCGCCCTGGACTTATCCAATCCAACCCATAGATCAGAATAAGGGGTGATAGCGTTGCAATCGTCACGACAAGCGGATGGACAGAAAAGATCCTGCTCATTGCGCTCTCCGCTCGATGCGATGCGCGGCGATCACCGCCCCGTCGGCAGATCCTTGAACGCGATCCCTTTGTCGGCGCGTTGGTCTTGCGGCAGGCCGAGCACGCGTTCGGCGATGATGTTTTTCAAGATCTCATCGGTGCCGCCAGCGATGCGCAGGCCGGGCGCGAACATGTAACTCTGGTGGAACGCGCCATCGATCGGCGCAAATTCGGGATCGCTGATGATGCCGTAATGATCCTGCGCTTCGATCGCGGTGTTGCCGATGTCCATCATCTGGTTGGCGTTGATCACTTTGCCGATGGCGTTCTCGGGGCCGGGCATCTGGCCTTTCGACAAGGCCGTCATGGTGCGGAATTTGGTGAGCTTGTAGCCCTCCGCGCGCACCACCCAATCGGCGAGCTTCTGACGAAACGCCTCGTTCTGGATCAAAGGCTCGCCGCTCGGCGCATTGATGCCGCGCGCGAACTCGAAGATCTCCTTGTAGTCCGGCCCGTAGGAGCCGCCGACCGCCAAGCGCTCGTTCATCAACGTCACAAGCGCCACGCCCCAACCGCCGCCCGGCTCGCCCAAGCGGTTCGCATCGGGAATGCGCACGTCCGTGAAATACACCTCGTTGAAATCGCGCCCGCCGGACATCTGGTGGATCGGCCGCACCTCAACGCCCTTCTGCTTCATGTCGACGATGAACATGGTCAGCCCCTTGTGCTTTTCCACGTCCGGATTGGTGCGCACGAGCAGAATGCCGAAATCGGAAAACTGCGCGCCCGTCGTCCACACTTTCTGGCCGTTGACGATCCAATCGTCGCCATCGCGCACGGCTTTGGTTTTCGACGCCGCAACGTCAGACCCAGCGCCCGGTTCGGAGAAGAGCTGGCACCAAATCTCCTCACCCTTCAGCGATTTGGCGACGTAACGGTTTTTGATGTCATCGTTGGCGAACGCGATCACCGTCGGCACGCACATGCCGAGGCCGATGGCGAACACGCCGGAGGGCGCGTCGAACTTCGCTTCTTCCTGATTGAAAATGACGCTGTAGATCGGCGACAGCCCGCGACCGCCTTGCTCTTTCGCCCAGGTGATGCCGGCAAAACCCGCTTCGGCCTTCTTCTTCTGATAGGCCTTGGCGGCCTTCATATATTCCTCGGGCTTGAGCGAACGCGACATGCGGTCGTTCTCGGCCGCCTTCGGCTTGCAATTGGCCTCCAGGAACGCGCGCGCCTCGGCGCGGAACTTGGCTTCATCTGGTGTGTCGTTGAAATCCATAGCGATCACATCTCCGATTTATTCAAGCCGCGCGCAACTGGGCGCGACGTTCAAACATGTCAAACACGGCGCGCACGGCATCCGGCCAAGATTGCTCTCGATCGACGACAGCGATGCGCCAATCGTCCAAGCGGATGGGAGGACCGCCAAACACCACGACGCTCAAATTGGGCCGCACCTCGCGTGCTTGCTCGACGAGGCCCCAACCCGTCATGCCGAACTCAAACTTGGCGCCGACCAAGGCCACCTCATAGGCGCCAACGCCAATCATGCGCAGCGCTTGCTCGCCATGCTTGGCTTCGTCACAGGTGAACCCCGCGCGCTCGAGATCGAACCGCACAGCGCCGCGCAATCCCCATGTGCGGTGCGCGACCAGCACACGGGCATCGGTCACGATGCCGTCCTTCGGGGACCAGGTCGGCTTGCGCTTGATCTCCATCGCCGCCTCCGGATCAGATTTCGAGGATCATGCGGCCGCGCGGCGGAAGTGCGCTCCACTCCGCCGCAAGGCGATCAATTTCAGCACGCAGGGCGACGATCAGCTCGGCGTCGAGCACGAACGGTTCGGTTCCACGCACCGCGCAGGTGGTGAGAAAGAGCTCGATCACCTCATCCGGCGCCGGCCGGCCGCTCCAGCTATCGGCCTGCATGGTTTCCACCAATCGCTCCACCGCTTCACTCTCGGCGTTTGCCGCCATGCGGAAACCGGCGGCCTCACCCTCAACCGCGCGATGAAGAAAGCCGCGCATGCCAAGCACGCGCTCCACGGCGTAGTGGAACATGTCGTGCGGGATCGGCGGTTGCTTGGGGCACGGGATCTCCTGGACGCCGCCCTCATGCTCCACGAACATGGCGTCGTACTTTCCTTCTCGCCGTTCGAAGATGATCGCGGGCATCACGCGGCGTTTCTCTGCTCGAGACGCTTCACCAATTTCTCTTTCCACACCGCGGGCGCGCCCGCTTGCACCGCGAGCAGCTTGGCGCGGCGGAAGAAGAGGTGACAGTCGACGTCCCAGGTGAAACCCATGCCGCCATGCGTTTGAATGTTTTCCTTGGAGCACAGGTAGTACGCATCACAGCCTGCGGCGCGCGATGCAGCGGCGGCGAATGGCAGTTCGGCGGCGTCCGTCGAAAGCGCCCAGGCGCCGTAATACGCGTTGGACCGCGCCACCTCGATGGCGACGTACATGTCCGCAAGCTTGTGCTTGATCGCTTGAAACGAACCGATCGGGCGCGAAAACGCGAAGCGGTTCTTGGCGTAGTCGATCGCCATTTCCATACACGCTTGCGAGCCGCCGACTTGCTCGAAGGCGATGAACACCGCCGCGCGGTCCAACACGGCCTCCGCAAGCTCCCAGCCCTGGCCGGCCGCGCCCAGACGCTCGGCTTTGGCGTTCTTGAACTCCAGCTTGGCGTGACCGCGCGTCGGGTCGAGCGTTTTCAGCGTCGTGCGTGTCACGCCCGGCTGGTTGAGATCAACCAGCACCAGCGAAACGCCTGCGCCCTCTTTCGCCGCCACCACCGCGTAGTGCGCGCAATCCCCGTCCGTCACAGGAATTTTGACGCCGGTGAGCGCGCCATTGGAGAAGCTCGCCTCAACGCTTGCCGGCGTCGGTGCGCCTGGGCCCTCCGACACCGCAAAGCACCCAATAGCTTCGCCGCTCGCCACCTTCGGCAGCAGCGCGGCCTTCTGCGCATCGCTGCCGGCGAGCAGCAACGCTTCAGCGAAGAAATATACGGTCGAAGAAAACGGGATCGGCGCCACGGCGCGGCCGAGTTCCTCGGCCAGCACGCAGAGCTCGAGCCGCCCAAGCCCAAGGCCGCCGTGCTCCTCGGGGATCGCCGCGCCGAGCCAGCCCATGTCAGCCACCGAACGCCACAGGGTTTCGTCAAAGGAAACGCCAGCGTCATCGAGCACACGGCGCGTGACCTTGGCGCCAGCTTTCTCGGACAGGAATTTGCGCGCCTGGTCCTTCAGCGATTTCTGATCGTCGGAAAAGTCGAAATTCACCGCGTCCTCCCGGGCGTCTTGGTTAGGGGGACCTTAACAAGCAGCGCCCATCGCGCGAAAGGGCGCCTTGGCGTCAATCTCCCTTCACGAAGGCTCAATTGAACCTGAGGTAAGCTGCCGCCTCGGAATTGGAGCAATCCCTATGGCTAAAGCGGTCTTCCACAAGGGCCAGCGCGTCTATGTGAAGCCGGTCGCCACCTGGGCGGTGATCGAGCGCGTCAGCCCGCAATGGGTCAAGGGCGTCGAAGAGCCGCTGCGCGTCACCTATGACGTCGGCCTCGGCCGCGACTTCCAGGCGCACGAATTGGCGGCCGAAGAGCGCGAACCGGCCAAGCCGGACCTGCTCGAGACGGAAAACTGGCGCGTGTTGCGCGCCGTGAACCGCCTGAGCGCCGACGCGCGCGATCAGCGCCACCCGATGCCCGGCACCTATCCCGTCGTTGTTACAGACGAGAAGGATTGGGGCGGCTGGCGCGTTCCCATGTCGGAATACGATCGCGACCCGGCGCGCATTGAGCGCCAAGCGCGCATTATCGCCAACGGTCTGCGGCTGATGCGGGTGTCGCGCGAGTTGATTGAATTTTCGCAAGACTATCCGCAGGAAACCCCTGCTCATTTGATGGATTTGGCGCGTCAAGCCGAGATGGTGCTGGCCGCCATCTATCACGAATCCATGCCGATCTCAGAGACGGTGCTGGCGGCGGAATAGCACGATTGATTTTGCGGGCGTGCGGGCTCATGTCAGGGGCGGAGACCCTGCATGCGCGACGCCGACGCAAAGACCATTAAGCTTTCTGAATATCGACCGCCGGACTATCTGATCGACGAGATCGCGCTCGTCTTCTCACTCGATCCCAACGCGACATTGGTGGCCGCGCGCAGCCAAGTGCGTCGCGTCGGCGACGCATCGGCGCCATTGGTGCTGCACGGCGAGCGCCTCGATCTGCAAAGTATCTCCATCGACGGTGAAACGCTCACGCGCGAGCAATATCGCCTTGAGCCTGGCCTGCTGGTGATCCCTCACCCGCCCGCCGCGTTCCGCTTGGACATCGTCACCCGCATCGCGCCCGCCGCCAACACCGCGCTTGAAGGCCTCTACATGTCAGCGGGCCGCTTTTGCACGCAGTGCGAAGCGGAAGGCTTTCGCGCCATTACCTACGCACTTGATCGCCCCGACGTGCTGGCGCGCTACGCCGTGCGCGTGGAGGCCGACAAAGCCGCCTACCCGACGCTGCTCTCAAACGGCAATCTTGTCGAAAGCGGCGAGATGGAGGGCGGCAAGCATTTCGCCGTGTGGGTGGATCCCCACCCGAAGCCCTCTTATCTCTTCGCGCTCGTCGCCGGCCGCTACGATGCGATCCACGACACGTTCGTCACCAAGAGCGGCCGCGAGGTTAAGCTCGCGGTGTATGTCGATCCGGGCGATGCTCAGCGCGCGCTCTACGCGATGGACTCGCTCAAGCGCTCGATGAAATGGGACGAGGATGTGTTCGCGCGCGAATACGATCTCGACATCTTCAACATCGTCGCCGTGCGCGATTTCAATTTCGGCGCGATGGAGAACAAGAGCCTCAACGTCTTCAATTCGTCGCTTGTGCTGGCCGATTCCGACACCGCCACAGACGGCGATTACGAAGCGATCGAAGCCGTGGTCGGCCACGAGTATTTTCACAATTGGACCGGCAACCGCATCACCTGCCGCGACTGGTTTCAACTGTGCCTGAAAGAAGGCCTCACGGTTTTCCGCGAGCAAGAATTTTCCGCCGATCAGCGCTCACGCCCGGTGCAGCGCATCAAGGACGTAAAGCGGCTGCGCGCGCGCCAGTTCGCCGAAGACGCGGGGCCTCTGGCGCACCCGGTTCGCCCGTCGAGCTATCAAAAGATCGACAATTTCTACACCGCCACCGTCTACGAAAAGGGCGGCGAAGTGATCCGCATGCTGAAGCGCCTGATTGGCGACGACGCATTCGCGCGCGGCATGCAACTCTATTTCGAACGCCGCGACGGCACCGCCTCGACCGTAGAAGATTTCATCGGCTGCTTTGAAGAAGCGTCCGGGCGTAGTCTCGCCGGTTTCATGACGTGGTACGATCAAGCCGGCACACCGGCGGTGAAAGCGCGCGGCATCTACGATGCTGCGGCGCGCACGTATCATCTCACCGTCTCGCAGCGCACTGCGCCCACCTCGGGCCAAGCCGAAAAGAAGCCGCTGCCCATCCCGCTCCGCATTGGCCTGATCGCTGCGGATGGCGCGGCCTTGAGCTCTGTGCTCGAAGGCCAAAGCGTCGGCCACGCCGAGCACGATGTCGTGCTCGATCACGCGCAGGCGACGTTCCGCTTTTCCGATGTTCAACAAGAACCGATCCCAGCGTTGTTGCGCGGCTTTTCAGCGCCGGTGGTGCTGGATGATGGGTTGAGCGTCGCGCAGCGGCTCGCGCAAATGGCGCACGATCCCGACCCGTTCACACGTTGGGAGGCTGGCCAGTCGATCGCGCGCGAGATGATGCTGGGGCACGCGAGCGGAACGCCGCGCTCAGCGCTGGTGTCCGCGCTGGGCCGCGAACTTGACCGTGCGCAAGAAGATCCGGCATTCGCCGCGTTGGCGCTGAAGCTGCCCGACCTGAACGAATTGATCCTGGCGACGACATCGCCGAACCCAGATGCGCTGCACGAGGCGCGCGAAGGATTGCGCGCGGAGATCGCGTCGAATTTGCGCGAGCGCCTGAAGCCGCTTGCCTTGGCCAAAAGCGAAACGCCGTTCTCACCGTCCGCCGACGCCGCCGGCCGGCGCGCGCTGAAAGGCGCTGCACTCGATCTGCTCTCGGCGCTGGGCGTTGAAGCCGCAGACACGATCGAACGCGCCTTTGACGAAGCCGGCAGCATGGCGGAATCCATGGCCGCGCTTGACGCGCTTGGCGCCACGGGCGCTGGCGCCTTCGACGGCGCTCTGGAGCGGTTCTATGCGCGCTGGCGCGACAACCCGTTGGTGATCGACAAATGGTTCGCCGTGCAAGCGGCGTCGTCGCGCGACGACGCGATTGCGCGCGCCGAGCGCCTGCGTGCGCATCCCGATTTCGAACTGCGCAATCCCAATCGCGTGCGTGCGCTCGGCGCCGCGTTCGCGATGCGCAACCCGCGCGCCTTCCATGCCGTCGACGGCAGTGGATATCGCTTCCTCGCCGCCCTCGCCCGCGACATTGACGCGATCAATCCCGCCCTCGCCGCGCGGCTCTTGACTCCGTTCGAAGCGTGGCGGCGATTCGACGCAACGCGGCAGTCCCATGCCCGCGCGGAGCTGGAAAAACTCGCCGCATTGCCCGATCTCTCGAAGAATGCTCGCGAAATGGTGGAACGCACATTGGCTTAGGGTGCGTTTGCGCGGGCGTTAACGTTTGGCGGTTCTCCACACACTCCCGTGAGTAGCTGCGGGCTTTGTCCGCTAGCGCCTCGACAAGCCATTTACACTCTCGTTACCATTTGAACGCTCCAGATTTCCGGACGGCGATTCGGAGCGCGGGCCGGGGAAGTTCGGGTGTCAAAGAAAACGGCAAAGATCGACGCTGCGCAAAGCGCCGCGCCTGAACAAGGCGGGCGTTCGATCATGCGCCTTGTCGCGTTGTTCGTGATCGCCTTCGCGTTGGCGACGGCGTTCCAAATCAAATCGCACCACGACACCGCCGCGCGCAACATCCTCGCCGCGCAACGCTCTGCCGCTGGCCTGATCGCCGAGCGCGTCAACACAAACATCGCCGCCGCCGTCGGCGCCTCTGCGGGCGCTGCGGAGATTGCGCGCGGCAACGGCGCCGTCGATGCGCGCACGTTGGCGCATGCCGCCTCGCTGGTGCCGCCGACGGTCGCCGCCGCCGTTGTTGACTCCAACGGACAGATTGAAGCGATCACCGATCCGGCGCGCACGGATTTCGTCGCCGCCGCGATCGCCGCCGCTGACGGCGCGAGCCTCTGGACCGGCGCGCCCGACATGGGCGAGTTGCCGACGGCGCCGACCATGGTGCGCCAGGTCGGCGATCGCTTCGTCGTCGCCATCCTCGACCCCACTGGCTTGCTGCCGCAACTGAGCGAAGGCGCACGCGTGCTGATCGCCGCGCCGTCTGGCGCCGTGATCTTCGCATCGCCCGCATTGCGCGAAGCAGGCCTTCGCACGCAGCAGCAAGTGCTGGCCGCCACGCAGCGCAACCCCGATCTCGGCGCCATGATCTCCGACAGCAACGGCGCGACGTGGTCGGCCGCCGAAGCGACGGCAACCCTCGGCGGCTTCCGCGTGCTGGTTGCAGCGCCGGCGCCGAGCCCGATCCAACTTTGGATCGAAGCCTTGCTCCGCTTTGCGATCCTCGCGGCCGCACCCCTCGCGGCTATGGGCGTGCTCTATTTGATGCAACGCCAAAACGCGCAGCGCGCGCGCCTCGCCGAAGCCGACGCCGAACGCGCCGAAACGCATTCGCGCATCACTGCTGACGGCGCCAAAATCGGTCTGCTCGAATGGACGCCAAGCGCGGACGAGGTTCAGCTGTCCGAGCAAGGCGTGCGCTTGCTGGGCGCAGTGTCCGACACGATGCCGCTGCGCGATCTGTTGGAGCTGATCCTCACCGAGGATCGCTTCACCGTCGACGAAGAGTTCCGCCGCGCGCGCCAGTCTGGCCTGCTTGACGCGCGCTTCCGCGTGACGCGCGGCGGCGGCGTCGCCTGGATCGAAGCGCGCGGCACCGCCATCGGCGGCGGCGCGAGCGAACCTCGCCTATTCTGCAGCGTTGTTGACGTCACCCAGCGCTACGAAGCCGAAGCGCGCGTGTCGCGGTTGGAGCGCCAGTTGCGCGCAGCGATCGAGAGCTTCTCGGGCCCATTCGCGCTCTGGGATTCACGTCGCCGCCTGCTGCTCTGGAACCAAAGCTTTGCGACAACCTTCGGCCTCGGCCCCGAATTGCTGCGCCCACGCGCTTCGTACGAAGCGATCGCCGCCGCCTCGACGCCGCGCATCCGGCGCGAAAAGCATGACGCCAACGACCCTGACGTGCGGGTCGTCGAACTCACCAGCGGCGACTGGCTGCATATCGTCGAGCGCCGCGCCGGCGACGGCGGCATCATCACGGTCGGCGTCGACATCACGCCGCTCAAGCGCAAAGAGGAAGAGCTCGCGCGCAACGAACGCCGCATGCAGGACGCGCTCAATCGCGCCGAAAGCCAGGAATATCGGATCAAGCAATTGGCGCGCGAGGCGCACGAAGAGCGCCTGAAGGCCGAAGACGCCAGCCGGGCCAAGAGCGCGTTCCTCGCGAACATGAGCCATGAGCTGCGCACGCCGCTGAACGCCGTGATCGGTTTCTCGGAGATCATGGCGAAGGAATTGTTCGGCCCGATCGGCAACGACCAATACCGCCAGTACTCGCACGATATTTTCGACAGCGGCAATCACCTGCTCGATCTGATCAACGACATCCTGGACATGGCGAAGATCGAAGCCGGAAAGCTCACGCTGTCACCACGCCCGCTCGACCCCAGCGTGGCGATTGAACAAGCCGTGCGCCTCACCAAGCGCAAGGCCGAGGAAAAAGGCCTCTCCATCGTCGTCGATTCCGAGAACCTGCCGGAGATCGAGGCCGACCATCGCGCGGTGAAGCAGATGCTGCTGAACCTGCTATCGAACGCGGTGAAGTTCACCGACACCGGCGCGATCATGGTGCACGCGCGCCCGAACGCGGACGGCATGTCACTGCGCGTCGTCGACACCGGCTGCGGCATCCCGCCCGAGCATCTGCCGCGTTTGGCGCAACCCTTCCAGCAAGTGGAAGCGGAACTCACGCGCAACCACCACGGCACCGGGCTCGGCCTCGCGCTCACCAAATCCTTGGTGGAAATGCACGGCGGCAAGCTCAACATTCAAAGCGAAGTCGGTCGCGGCACCATCGTCACGATCACGCTGCCGCGTCAGTTCGGCGGCGGTCACGAAGCATCGGCGACAGCGGCGGAATAGGTTCAGGGCTGCGGCTGCGCCCCTTGGCGTTCACGCCGGCGCTCGCGACGCTCGCGCATCTTCTCGCGAAAACTTCCGTCCGGTTGCGCGCGCGGCGCTTCGCCAGGCGCGCGTTCTGCGGCAGGGCCGATGGCTTCTCGCCGCGCGGGCGGGGCGGTCCGCAACGCTTCGAGCGCGACGGCGCGTTGCGCTGGGCTCATCTCCGCGAACGCATCGGCAACGACATCGTGGAAGGCGCCAATAGCAGCTTGATCTGCCGCGCGCATGCGCGCGAAGGCCGCCTTCACCGCCACGGCATCGAACGGCTCCGCGGATGCCGCCTCGAACGCCGCCACGCGCGCGACACGCGCTTCTTCGCGCAAGACGCGCGTTTCGCCCCATGTCGCACGGAAGCGCGCGCGCATGTCGGCGCGCGCTTCGTCGGGCAGCGCGGCAAGAAACGCGCGCGGCCCCGGCAGACGCTGCACCAAGGCTTGGTCGCTCGGCGCCTCAGCGCTCGGCCGCTGGAAGCGCGCACCGGAGAAATATGCGCCGGCAAACGCACCGACGATCAGGATGTTCAGCGCTAGTGAAATGAACAGCAACGTGCGCACGGGAAATCGTCCTTCGCTCATCCACCGTCTCCCGACCAGCCGGGCTCGGCGAACGTCATCTCGAGCGCCGCCACGATGACGCTGTCTGGGTCTTGAGCTGACGCACGCGGCGCCAGCATGCCGCCGCCATAGCCGATCGCGACGCTGAGCAAGGCACACGCCGCCAACGCCCAATCGGCGCCACGGCCAAACGCCGACGCCCTCGCCGCCTTGCGCGGTGCGCCATTCATGATCCGCGACGCAAGCGCCGGGTTTGGCGCCGATGCCTCTCGCGTCGCATCGAGTACACCATCCAACGCACGCGCTTCGCCCAGCAACGCGGACGCGTCCGCAGGGTGCGCCGCAATGAACGCTTGCGCCGCCGCGCGCTCGGCGTCGGGCCAGCGCTTGGCGTCGGCGCCGTAGGCGTCCAGAATCTGTGCGAACCGTTCCCGGTCCATGATCTCACCCTCTCTCAAATACGCGAGACGCCGTCGGCGTCCCCGATCAAATCCTGCGCGACGTCAGCCAGCGCCGCCTTCAACGAGCGGCGACCTCGCGCCAATAAAGATTCCAATGCGTCGACGCTCAGCTCCAGAACCGCCGCAGCCTCGATGTTGGTCAGCTCCTGAAAATGCACCAAGGCGATCGCTGCTTGTTGGCGCTCCGGCAGCGCGCCGATCGCCGCTTGCACGCGCGCGGCGCGCTGACGGGCCAACCATTCCTCGCTCGCCGAGGGCGAAGGGTCGGCGACAAACACACCGGCGTCCGGATCGGATTTCTCGCGTTTGCGCCGCAGCCGATCGTAGCAAAGGTTGAGCGCGACACGATGCATCCAGGTTTCGAACTTCGCTGCGCCCGGCTTCCATTTCGGCGCCTCGCGCCAGACCCGCAGAAACACCTCCTGCGCCACGTCCTCTGCTTCGGTGGCATTGTTCAACATGCGCCCCGCCAAGCTCAGCATGCGCGGCAGGTGTCGCCGCACAAGCGCCTCTGCGGCGTGGGCGTCGCCCGCGCCGGCATTCCGGACCAGATCCGCGTCCGGATCCATCATGCGCGTTCGATGCTCCACGCGATTGGCGCAACCTCGAGCCTCTCTAGCCCCCGCCACGCCGGCCGCGAAGCGCGGCGCCCGCTAATCTCGCTTGCTTCAACGGCTAAGCGGTGCGGTTCCGTCGGGCAAGGCGCCGACAATGCTGACAAAAGTGGCGCGCACCCGGGATTGGAGCGCCAGCACCCGCTCCTGCAGCGCATCGAAGTCGGCCGCCTGGCCGATTTGGGCCAGCTTGGCGCCCAGTGCATCGGACGCCTGGTCCGGCCCGAACTCGCCCTCGACACAAATCCGCAGCGCCTGCTGCAGATCGCTCCAAAGCGTCCACGCCTCGTGCAGGAGCGCCCGGGTCTCACCTGTCAGCGCACCGCACGCTGCGAGCGCGTCGATCGCCTGCCCGGTATTCGCCGCTAGCGCAGCCGGCGCCTGCGCGGTGAGTTGCAGCGCCTGCGCGATGAACTCGATGTCGACCAAACCGCCCGGCGATAGCTTCAAATCCCACGGATTGCGCGCTTTACGCTCGCGTTCCATGCGCCCGCGCATGTCAGCGACATCGGCCAATGTCTTCGCACGTTCGCGCGGGCGCACGATCACCGCGCGCGCCAAATCCTCGACGCGCACGCCAAGTGCCTCGTCTCCGGCTACGGCGCGCAGCCGCGTCAGCGCCTGTAGCTCCCAAGTCCACGCCTCTTCGTCGTAATAGCGCTCGAACGAGGTAAGCCGGACCGCAACCGGCCCTTTCGACCCGGATGGACGTAGCTTGGTGTCGATCTCGTAGAGCAAACCTTCTTGTGTCGGCGCCGAGAGAGCGCTGATCAGGCGCTGCGTCACGCGCGTAAAATATTCGCTCGCCGCCAAACCGCTTGAGCTTGTGTCCTCCGTCGCCTCGTAGACGAGCATCAGGTCGAGGTCCGACGCCTCCGCAAGCTCGCGTCCACCGAACTTGCCCAGCGCAAGCACGGTAAATGTCCCAGGCGCAGCGCCATGCACGCGCGCGACCTCCGCGCTCGCCGCCTCCGCCATGGCGATCACACACGCCTCGGCGAGATCGGCATGCGCGGCCCCGGCGGCCTCGGCGCTGGCGAGCCCCTCAAGCACCTGGACGCCGATGCGGAACGTCTCCTCACCATGAAAGCGCCGCGCCGTGTTTAGCTGATCCTCGAACGCGTCTGCGTCTTGCAGGCGGTCGCGCAAATCGCTCAGCCGCCCGCCGGGCGCATCATCGGTGAGTGGTTGCGCGAAGCGCGGCTCCACCATCGCGTCGAGCAGCGCCGGCCGCCGCGCCAAGCTGCTCGCCAGTTTCGGCGCCAGCGCGAACACGCGCGCCAAAAGCTCCAGAAAGCTTGGTCGCGCATCCAACAGCGCCAGCACCTGCACGCCAGCCGTCAGCCCAGAAAAGAAGATCGAAAACCGCAAGAACGCCTGGTCCGCGTCCCCCGCGACGGAAAATGCGCGCAAGAGTTTCGGCGTCAGATTGGTAAGCAGTTCGCGCGCGCGCTCGGAGCGCATCGCCCGCACGCGCCCATGGTGCCAGCCGCGAATGGTCTGGCTGACGAAGTCGGGCTTGGCGAAACCAAGCTTGCCGATCGTGCGCAGCGTTTCGGGGTCATCTTCGACGCCGGTGAAAATCAGGCTGCCAAGCGGGTCGGCGAGACTTTCACCTTCGCAGAACAATTGGTGGTCGATATCCGAGACGACGCGTCGCTGCGCGATCAGCGCCTGCTCGAACGCTTCGCGCGACGAAAACCCCGATAGAGTGGCGACCCGCGTTCGGACGTCTGGATCGGAGGGAACGCGGTGGGTTTGTGCATCCTCCAGCATCTGAATGCGGTGCTCGACCTCGCGGAAAAACACGTAGGCGTCGTGCAGCGCGTCACGCGCGGCTGCCGTGATGGCCTGAGCTTCGGCCAGTGCATCGAGCGCGGCCAACGTGCCAATCTCGCGCAAGCGCTTATTGCGGCCGCCGAGGATGAGCTGTTGGGTTTGGGCGAACAATTCGATGTCGCGAATGCCGCCGCGCCCAAGCTTGACGTCGAAAACCGGATCGCTGAGGTCCGCGCTCTTGTGCGCCGACAGAATCTGACGCTTGATCGACTTAACGTCAGCGACCGCCGCGTAATCGAGATGCTTGCGCCAGATATACGGCTCAAGCTCGCGCAGAAACTCGTTCCCGCAAGCGCGATCTCCCGCCGCCGCGCGCGCTTTGATGAAGGCGGCTCGTTCCCAGTTTTGGCCGAGCGTTTGGTAGTAATGCGCGGCCGCCCCAATCGACACAGCCACGGGAGTCGACCCCGGATCCGGACGCAGACGCAAATCGGTGCGAAACACGTAGCCGTCCTCGGTGATCTCTTCGAGCGCGCGCACGATTGGCGCCACCAGGCGTACGGCGACGACGCGCGGCTCGCGCCCCTCGGTCACGGGCAGTTTTTCGCTGTCGAAGAACACCGAGAAATCGATGTCGCTGGAATAGTTGAGTTCGCCCGCGCCCATCTTGCCCATGGCGATCATGGCTATTCCTGAGATGGGCCCGTCTTCGGCGGAAAAATCTCCCAGCTTGAGATCGCCCCGCACCGCAGATTCTTGCGCTCCAACGGCGACGGCGGCGCGCAATGACACATCGGCAAAATCGCTCAGCGCGCCAGTGATGCGCATCAGCGGCCACGCCCGCGACAGGTCAGCGATGGCGAGCGCCAAGTGCACGGCCTGCTTTGCTCGCCGCATCACGCGCATTGAAACGTCGATCGGCGGCGGCGCCAGTGCGATCGCGGCGACCTCGGCCATCGCCTTGCTGAGCGTACGCTCAGGCCAGCTTTGATCGAGATCATGCAGCAGATCTTCGCGCCGTTCGATCAAGCGCGCGAGATACGGTGCGTAGGCGATCGCCGCGGCGGCCGCGCCTTCCCAAATCGAGCCGGCGAACGCGCCCGCTTCCGCTGCGTCGGGTGCGATTGCAGCGCCGATCTTCATGGGCGCACGCTAGCGGCGCGGATCAGCGGCGGGCAAGACCAGCGCCGCGCCCAGACCGCAGCGGTCGCCGACGCTGAGCCCATCGCGCAAATGCAAACCGCCCCGGTGCAGGCGCGCCACCGCCGACACCAGGCTGAGGCCCAGGCCCACCCCCGGCGAGCTGCGCGCCGTTTCCAGGCGAACGAAGCGCTCCAGCACGCGCTCGCGATCTTCCGCCGGCACGCCGGGGCCATTGTCCAGCACGGCGGTTTCGATGCGCGAATCCGGGCGTTGCACAGCTTTGATTTCGACGCGCCCGCCGCTTGGCGTGTACTTTAGCGCGTTCTCGATCAGGTTCGACACCGCCTGGGTGACAAGGCCTGCATCGCCCATGATCACCAGATCGTCGGCGATCTCTGCGCCGAACGAGAGGCCCTGTTCCTCAGCGGCCGGCTCATAGAATTCTGCCAGTTCGCGCAAGATCGCCGTGATGTCGACGCGCTCAAACCGCCAATTGCCCGCCGCTTCGACGCGCGCGAGCCGCAACACTGCGCTGAACATATCCATGACACGATCGGACTCATCGACAGCCTTGCGCAAGGCTTCGCGATCGGCGTCGGAATTGGGCGGCGCATCCAGAGCGTTTTCGAGCTTTTGCTTCAAGCGCGTCAGCGGTGAGCGCAAATCGTGCGCGATGGCGTCGCCTGCGGTTCGCGTGGTTTGCACCAAGTGCTCAAGCCGATCGAGCATCGCGTTCATATCCTCGGCGAGCGCATCGAACTCATCACCAGCGCCGCGCACGGGCGCGCGGCGCGTAAGATCGCCGCCCATGACGTCGCGCGCCGTGTTCGACAGCGCCTCCGCCCGCCGCGCCGCTTGCCAGGCCGCACTGAGCCCGCTGACGATGGCCAGCAACAAACCAATACCCACGGCGGCCCAGAGCGCGCGCGTGATGCGCCCGGCAATCACGGCGTTGTCGCCAAGGTCGCGCGCGACCAACAAGATGGGGCCGTTCAGCAGTCGACCGATCTGGCCGCGCGCGCGTCCGCGCGTTGCGCCGTCGACGACGTCGGTTCGGTCGTAGCCGAAATCGATGCGCTCAATAGCTTCGCCCGGCACCACCGGCAGACTTTGAAAGTCGCCGGCGATGACGCGTCCATCGCGATCAGCGAGCACGTAGAGCATGGGTTCGTCGCGCCCTGAGCGCTCGACAATTTCCTGGTTCAGCCGGCGAATGCCGCCTTCGCCATAGGCGCGCTCAAGCGTTGCGTATTCCTGATCGGCCAGATTGTCGGAATCGCGGATGAGCTGGCCTGCCGTTGTGAAATACACGTACAGCAGCAGCGCAACGACAAACGAGAGAACCACTCCGGCTTGCACCAAAGCGAGCCGGAAGGTGGTGGTACGGAGGAGCGCGTCGAGGCGGGGCCTCATCCCTCCAGTCGATACCCTGAGCCCCGTACGGTGTGCAAAAGGGTTTGCGCGAAGTCGCGGTCGATTTTCGAGCGCAGCCGCGAGATATGCACATCGATCACGTTCGTTTGCGGATCGAAATGATAGTCCCAGACGTTTTCGAGCAGCATCTTGCGCGTCACCGTCTGGCCAGAATGGCGCATGAGGTACTCAAGCAGCCGGAACTCGCGCGGCTGTAGATCGAGCTTCTTGCCGCCGCGCTTCACGGTGCGCGCCAGCAAATCCATCTCGAGATCGGCGACTTGAAGCTTGGTTTGCGGCTCGCGATCGCGCCCGTTCCAGAGCGCGCGCACACGCGCCAAGAGCTCTCGCGTTGAGAACGGCTTGCCGAGGTAGTCGTTGGCGCCGGCGTTGAGGCCTTCGACGCGGTGATCCTCGTCGTGCAAAGCTGACAAGATCAGAACAGGCGTCGAGACGCCGCGCCCACGCAGATCGCGCACAACCGAGACGCCGAGCTTCTTCGGCAGCATGCGATCAAGCACGATGACATCGAATCCGCCATCCGCCGCCATCGCCTCGCCCGCCTCGCCGTCGGCAGCGATCTCGACCTCATGGTCGTCACCCGCCAGCGAAGCGCGAAGGTTCTCCGCCATATCGGCGTCGTCCTCGACCAGAAGAACCCTCATTCAGCGTACTCCGTTCTTAGCTCAGCCCGGATCCGTCGCCGGCGCGGATTCGGTGGCGACATAGCCACGCACGCCGTTGCGGGTTTGCACTTGCAGCAACAACGGCCGGCCGGCGCGGCGGGCAGCGTCGCTTGCGGCGGTGAGTTCGTCGTTGGTGCGCACAGCCCGACCGCCGGCCTGGAGGATGACGTCGCCTTGTTGCACGCCTTTCGACGCCAAATCGCTGGTCGGCAGAACCGCCGTCACGATCAGCCCGCCGTCGTTGGCCGTCAACGAGAGCCGCGCGCGATCGGCCGCTGTCACAGGACGCACCGACAGGCCGAGCGAGCTTTGCGCGACGCCCGGCGCTTGATCCGGCGTCGCTTGCGGCGTCGGCGTGGCGCTGGCGAGCGTTTGCTCGGAGGGGCGCTCCTGCAGGCGGATCGTCAATTGCCGGCGTTGACCATTGCGGAGCACTTCAATGCGAGACGAACCGCCAACGGCGGTCGCGCCAACGCGCTGCGTGAGATCGCGTTGGTCCGCGATGTCATGGCCATCGAACGACAAGATCACGTCGCCCTGCTGTACGCCCGCACGCGCGGCCGGGCTGTCGGCGACGATGTTCGACACCAGCGCACCGCGCGAATTGTTGAGGCCGAGGCTACGCGCGATGTCGTTGTCCAGCGGCTGAATGGTGACGCCGATCCAGCCGCGCGTGACGCGGCCGTTGCGGAGCAATTGCTGCGTAACAGTCGATGCGGTTTCCGAAGGGATCGCAAAGCCGATGCCGACGCTGCCGCCAGTGGGCGAGAAGATCGCGCTGTTGACGCCGATCACGTTGCCGGCGAGGTCGAACGTCGGACCGCCGGAATTGCCGCGATTGATCGGCGCGTCGATCTGCATGTAGTCGACATAGGCCGAGCTGCCGGCGTCGCGCCGGCCCATGGCCGAGACGATGCCTGCGGTTGCCGTGCCATCAAGGCCGAACGGATTGCCGACCGCGACAACCCAGTCACCGACGCGCACGTGGCGCGCGTCGTCGAAGGTCACGAACGGAAAGCGGCCGCCGCCGATCACCCGAATAACCGCGAGGTCAGTCGGCTCGTCGGAGCCGACGAGTTCGGCGCGGTGGTCCTCGCCGTCGCTGGTGCGCACGGTGATTTCCTCGGCGCCTTCGACCACGTGGTGGTTGGTGACGATGGTGCCGTTTTCACTGATGAAGAAGCCTGAGCCCAAGACGGTCGGCGCCTGCGCGCCAGGCCCCTGCGGGCGGCCACGGAAGAAATCTTCGAAACCTGGCGGCAGGCCCTCGATCGAAGGCTCCTCGGCGCCCTGTCCGGGGCGCTGTCGCACTTGGATCGAGACCACCGCCGGGCGGACCCGCTCGATCAGATCGGCAAAGCTCATCGGCGCGCCAGCCGGCGGGGCGACCACGATCTCCTGAGCCTGGGCGGGGTGCGACAGCAGCGCTGGAGCGGCGGCGATGCCAGCAAACAGCGCCAGCGCGGCGCCGCCGGCGATCATGGTGCTGCGGAGATACTTTTGCGCGGGTGCGTCAGACATCAGGGTCCTCAGGTTTTGCACAATATTGGAGGCTCAGCCTCCGTGGGATTTCAAGCACTAAATAGGCATGCCACAGGGATCGCCTATGGGCCGTTTGAGGCGAAGTTGCGATGATGAGGGCCCGACCACGGCGGCTTTTTTGGGGAGAACCGGCTGCCGCGGCTGCTTTTTCGGCAGGCGGGCCGCCCCGCGCGACGGACTAACGCTCGCTCTCTTCGGGGGTGAGCGCCTCGGCCCCCTCGCGGCGGCGGCGCAGCGACCATATCGCCGCAAGCCCCAGACCCAGCAAGGCGAGCGGCGCTCCCCAGAGAGCCCAGGTCCGGGCGTCCACGGGCGGCCGGAACAGGACGAAATCGCCGTAGCGCTCACGGAAGAAGTCGCGGATTTCAGCGTCGGTATCGCCCGCCACCACGCGTTCGCGCACCAGCTCACGCATGTCGGCGGCGATTTCGGCTGTCGATTGCGAGATCGGCTCGTTTTGGCAAACGACGCACCGGATTTCGCTCTCGAGCGCCTGCACGCGGGCCTCGGCCGCGGGGTCTGCCGTCGCGAGCGTCGCGGCGGTAGCGATCATCAGCAGGAAGCTCACCCCGCCCTCCCGCGCCGCCGCGCCAGCGCGATTAGGCTCAACGCACCGCCAAGGCCCATCAAACCGGCGCCGGCGAAAATGAATTGCACCAGCGGATTGTAGTAGAGCCGCGCCGACCAAGCGCCCGGCCTGTCGCGCACGGCTTCGCCCAGCGCGATGTACAGATCGCCGTCGAACCGCGAGCGAATGCCAACCTCCGTCGTGGGCATTGGCGAGGTTGGGAAGAAGCGCCGCTCTGTATGCAGCGTCGTGGTCTCGCCGCCACGCTCGGCGCTGAAGGCGGCGCGGATCGCGTCGTAATTGACGCCTTCGACCTGATCGACAGCGAGCAACGTGACGTTCGAGCCCGCGAAGGCAACGCCCTGTCCGGGCTCAAGCATGACGCTCTGTTCCTGCCGAAACGCCGTTTCCGCGATGGCGCCGAGAGTGAGCACGCCTGCGCCGATATGCGCCGCGCTCATCGACCACACCGCAAGCGGCAGCACCGCGAGCTTCGCCAACACGCGGCCCTCGCCCCGCTGCACGCGCGTCCACAAATAAATGAAGCCGCCAAGCACCAGCCACGCACCGATGCCAAGTCCGATCGCGGCGAATGCGCGCCCATTCGTCAGCACCAACGCGATGATGATCGTTGCAACACCAGCGAGCGCCGCCGGCGCCAAGCGCTTCAGCGCCGCGCCGAAATCACCACTGCGCCATTGCAGCATCGGTCCAAACGGCAGCACCACAAACAATAGCGCCAGCAGCGGCGCGACAGTGATGTTGAAGAACGGTGGGCCCACCGAGATCAGCCCGCCGCCCGCCGCCTCGACGATCAACGGATAGATCGTGCCAATCAGCACAACGCCGGCGGCGATCGCCAAGCCGAAATTGTTCCACACCAACATGCTCTCGCGGCTCACCGCCGCAAAGCCCGCCGGGCGCGACAACATTGGCGCGCGCCAAGCGTAAAGCCCGAATCCCGAACCAAGCGCGAGGCCAAGCAAGATCAACACGGCGATGCCGCGTTCAGGATCGACCGCGAACGCGTGCACGGAGGTCAGCACGCCGGAGCGCACCAGGAATGTTCCGAGCAACGCAAAGCCAAATCCGAGGATGGCGAGCAGGATGGTCCAACTTGCCAGCGATCCGCGTCGTTCGGTGACGATGGCGCTATGCACCAACGCGCATGCGACGAGCCACGGCATGAAGCTGGCGTTCTCGACCGGATCCCAGAACCACCAGCCGCCCCAACCGAGCTCGTAATACGCCCAGTAAGACCCGAGCGCGATGCCGATCGTGAGGCACGTCCAGGCCAGCAACGTCCACGGCCGCAGTGCGCGCGCCCAATCTTGATCGGCGCGGCCTTCGACCAAAGCGGCGATCGCCAGCGAGAACGGAACGCTCATGCCGACATAGCCCAGGTAAAGCATTGGCGGATGCGCCGCGAGCGCTGGATCTTGCAGCAAAGGATTGAGCCCAGCGCCTTGCAAGGGCGCTGGATCGAGCCGTGCGAACGGGTTCGAGACAAACAACGTGTAAACAAGCGCGGCAGCGGTGACCAAGCCCTGCACGCCAACCGCTTTCGACCACAGCCCGAAGCTCTGCGCGCCGCGCGTCGACGCCAGGATCGCGCCAAACGTCGCCGACACCAAACACCAGAGCAGCATCGAGCCTTCGTGGTTTCCCCACGCACCGGCGATCTTGTAAATGAGCGGCTTATCGATGTGCGAGTTCGCCGCCACCACCGCAAGCGAGAAATCCGAGCGCACGAACGAGACGATGAGGCAAGCAAACGCCAGCGCGCACGCAAAACCCGCCGCTTGCGCGATCGCGGCGGCGGCACTTGCGCGCGCTTCGCTGCCGCGTGCGGCCAACCCCAGAAATCCTTGTGCGAACGACAGCGCCAGCGCCAAGGCCGCCGCGAAGGCGCCAAGCTCTACGATCATGGCGCGTCCGCGCCCTTCCACTCGCCGCGCTGCTTCAACGCTTCGGCGACCTCGCGCGGCATGTAGGTTTCGTCGTGCTTGGCCAGCACGCGGTCGGCTTCAAACATCTGACCTGGATGCCACACGCCTTCGGCCACCACGCCTTGGCCTTCGCGGAACAGATCGGGGAGGATGCCGTCATAACGCACATCCACCACCGCATCGCCGCCATCACTCACGCGGAACAGCATCGCGCCGCTGGCGTCACGTGTCAGCGAGCCGTCAACCACCAGCCCACCCAAGCGAATGCGTTGCCCCGCTTCAGCCTTCTCTGCCAATTCGGAGGGCGCCACGAAGAACACCACCTGATCGCGCAAACCAATGAACGTCAGCGCCGCCGCCAGCGTCAGCACGGCCGCCGCCGCGCCGATGAACATCAATCGCTGATCCCTGCGCCGCACGAAACGTCTCCTGGCCCGACCATGCCTCGCGCCGCCGCCGCTTTCCAGTGCGCCCTAACGCCCCGCCTCGCCGCGACTCATGCGCGCCGCCATCTCCCGGCGCGGATCGTCGGGCGTCATGCGCTGTAGCGCTTCGCCCCACAACCGCTGCGCGTCGGCGTCGCGGCCAGACTGCATCGCCGCCATCGCCTGGTAGATCCATGGCGTCGGCTCATCGCTGACCGCGCCCACCTCTTCAAACAGCGCGCGCGCGGCGTCTGAAACGCGTCCTTCATCGACCTGCACCAAAGACCGCGCCATGCCGAGCTTGGCTTCGACCATGTTGGGATCGCGGCGCAGCGCGGCGTCGAACGCCCGCGCCGCTTCTTCCGCGCGCTCGGCCTGCAGCAGCACCTGACCGGTGTAGAAATGAGGAAGCGCGTCGCCGGGATGGTCGCGCGCCGCCTCAGCGAGGATGGCGAGCGCCTCGTCGGCGGAATAGCTGGTTGGATCGCGCTGCTTTAGTGCTTCGAGCCGAGGGCCATACGGCGCATCTGCGAGCGCCGGGCGCCCGATCAGCAAATAAGTCCCGAGCGCGCCGGCGGCGACGATCGCGCATCCAATCAAAGCTGGCGCTGCGCGTGCTGTCTTGTCGGCGCGGCGATAGGCGCTCAGCGCCCACAACGCCGCGCCTGCGCACAAGATTGCCGCCGCCAAAAACACCATGCAGACGGCTTAGCGCTTCGACGCGCTGCCCTCAATCCGTGGCGGGAAGCCGCAGCCGCGCTTTCAGGCCGCCCAATTGCCCACGCTCAAACACAACCTCGCCGGCATAAAGATCGACGGTTTCCTTAAGGATTGAGAGACCAAGCCCCTGACCGGGCGCTGCTTCGTCCAGCCGTGCGCCACGCTCCATCACTTTGGCGATGTCGGCTTCCGATAGGCCGGGGCCGTCGTCCTCAACCACAATTTCCATCAGCCCATCGCTCTCGAACGGCGGCAACAGGCGCACAATCACCTGGCTGCGCCCGTACTTGCAGGCGTTGTCGATGAGGTTGGCGGCCATTTCGAGCAGGTCTTCGCGCTCACCGCGAAAGGTCACGTCGGCTTCCGCTTCCACCGAGATGTCGATCGCTTTCTGATGGTCGTATTTCTGCTCCATCATGAAGACGAGATCTTCGAGGTTCTGGAGTACCGGCGTTCGATAGGCGATCGTCGGCGCCTGCGCGCCTGCGCGCGCTTCGGCGCGGGCAGCGACGCGGGCGCGGCGCAATTGGCGCTCAACGAAACCCTCCATCTCCTCGATCGATTGCTTCATCACGCCATTGTCGGTCTGCTTGTCGGAGGCCGCGTTCTTCAACACTGCAATCGGCGTCTTGAGCGCATGCGCCAAATTGCCGACATGGCGACGCGCGCGCTCCACCACCTCGCGATTGTGATCGACCAGCGCGTTCAATTCATGCGCCACCGGCTGCAGCTCGGCCGCATAATCTTCGTTCAAGCGCTCCGCCTGGCCGCGACGCACATTGGCGATGTCGCGGGTGAGCTGGCGCAACGGCTCAAGCCCGATCCGAACCTGCAACGCCGCAATCGCCGCAACCGCCAACGCGCAGAAAGCGATAAACGCGGCGAAGGCGAAACCGGCCAGATTGGCGGCCGGCTGCAGAATGGCGCGTGGCGCAACACCAACGAGAAACAAATAGCGCCCTTCAAGCTGCGGGATCGGCGTCACCCGCGCCACGACGCGCAACGGCTCACGATCGGGGCCGCGAATATCGAGGAACTGGGCGTTCGTGCTGGCGCCTGGAGCGGTGAGGCCCGCCAGAATTTTCGGATCGAGGTCGATCGTCACGTCGAACAGCGACGGCGAAATCACCTGCACGTCGGGCGCGGCGCCGGTAATGCGCGCGATCTGAAAATAGCGCCCGCTGAGCGGCTGCAGATAGCGCGGATCGTACGGCAGATCCTGCAGCGCGATCTCACCGGCCAAACCGGGCCCCGCATTAGCGATCAGATTGTCGGCGACGCTGGAAATTTCCGGATCGATCAGGATGCGCAGCATCTGGCGATTGAACTGCGCATAAGCGATCCAACCCACAGCGACGAGGCCGACGATGCTCGCCACCGCGATCGCCAACAACCGCGCGGCGAGCGAGCGGCGGATCAGATGGCGGAATTGATCGAACAAAGCCGGCGGCGCGCTTTGGGTCACCGCGCCCGTCACTGCTGCGCCGGATCGACCAGGCGATAGCCCAGACCTTTTTCGGTGATGATGCGGTTGGAGCCGATCTTTCGGCGCAGAATGCCGACGAACACCTCGATGGTGTTTGAATCGCGCTCGTGATCCTGGCTGTAGATTTTCTCAGTCAGTTCGGTGCGCGAGACGATGCGGCCGGCGTGGTGCATCAGATAGTCGAGCACCTTGTATTGGTAGGCCGTCAGCTTCACCGGCGTGCCGTTGACGGTCACTTGCCCCGTCGCCGCATTGAGCCGCAGATCGCCCACTTCCAGCACCGCCGATTTGTGATCGGTCTCGCGGCGCACGTGCGCGCGCACGCGCGCAAGCAACTCGGCCATGTTGAACGGCTTGGTGAGATAATCGTTGGCGCCGAGATCGAGGCCCTCGACCTTTTCGCTCCAGCGGTCCCGCGCGGAGAGGATCAGAACCGGCAGCGTGCGGCCCTGCTTGCGCCAGGACTTGAGAATTGTGAGCCCATCCACTTGCGGCAGGCCAAGGTCGAGGATGGCGATGTCATAGGGCTCGGTCTCGCCCATGAACTGGCCTTCCTCGCCATTGTCGGCGGAATCGACCGTGTAACCGGCATCGGCGAGAGCAGCGACGAGCTGCTCCCGCAGATTCTTATCGTCCTCGACGACGAGCACCCTCATGCGCGCTTCCTCAGCCGATGGCTCAACGAATGTGACCGCTTGCCGCGTCGACACGGAAATCCGTGACGTCGTTGTTCGGCAAACGCCAACGCAGCACATAGACGGGCCGCTGGCCCTGCTCAAGACGCGCGCTCAACAGTTCGCCGCCATGTTGGGAGCGCACGATGTCAACGATTTCGCGGAGCGAGAGAATATTGGCCGGCCGTTCGCCGCGATCCTGCACGGGAACCATCCAGCCGGGCTGGACGCTCTGGGCGCTCGAAGCGCCGCCAAAGCCCGGCACCGCCATCGAGGTGATGGCCAAGCCGGCGGCGAGGAGGAGGGTTTTGGCCCACATGACGGAGACTATTACCTCCGTCGCCGTGAATGCGGCCTGAACAGGGTTCGCCAGAAACGGGAAAGCTCAGCAGATCACCCCGGGGGGCGCGGCGGCACATAGTCCCGTTTCGGCCACTTTTTAACGAACTTGCGCAGATCGTCGTCCACTGGCTCGGGCAACATCACCATCAGCCGCACAATTTGATCGCCGGCGCCGCCGACGCCTTTACCCTTCAGCCGCAGCAACTTGCCCGAATTGGCGCCTGCCGGAACGGTCAACGACACCGGTCCGCTCGGCGTCGGCACCTGCACGCGCGCGCCTTCAACGACCTCTGTCAGCGAGACGTTCAAGTCCATGTGCACGTCTTGGCCTTCGCGGCGGAAGAACGCGTGCGGCCGCACCGAGAGCTCCACCAGTGCGTCGCCGCCCGGACCGCCTTGCACGCCCGATCCGCCTTGGCCTTTCAGGCGAAGCACTTGGCCGCTTTCAACGCCAGGCGGGATGTTCACATCGAGCGTACGGCCTTCGGCCAGCGACACACGGCGCTTGGCGCCGTTCACCGCGTCAAGAAAGTCGATGTCGAGCGAGAAGCGCACGTCGCGTCCGCGCATGCGGGAATAGCCGCGCGCGCCGGCGCCGGAACCAAATAAATCGGAGAAAATGTCGCCAAGATCGAATTCAGCGCCGGCCGGACCGCCAGGCCCCGCGCCGGCGGATGCGCGTGCGCGTTGCTGCGTATGCGGGCGCGAGCCGAAGGCCATGCGCTCGTTGCCGTCGGCGTCGATCTCGCCGCGATCGAACCGCGCTTTGTGAGCGGGATCGCTCAACAAATTGAAGGCGGCGGTGGCGCGCTTGAAGCGCTCTTCCGCGGCTTTGTCGCCCGGGCGCACATCGGGATGCAGTTCCTTGGCGAGCTTGCGGTACGCCCGCCGAATTTCATCGGCGTTCGACGTTCGGCCGAGGCCGAGGGTGGCGTACGGATCCCAACTCACTGCTTGAACCGCTCTCCAGGGGGCGCGGGCGACCTAAGCCACGATTCGGCCTCGCCCACCCCAGCGCACCCCATTTGCTATAAGAGTATGGTTAACTCCTTGTTCAAGCCTGTGGCGCCGCCTTCCCCCAGTTGCGCGACCCGCAGCCGCAAACTGGCCGGCGGCGTTCCAAAATCGCCGATCTGGGCGGCGGACGTGTAATTGTACGCGGACGCTGACACGGTGACGCTCCGTTTCAGTGTCGAACCGTCAAAGATGTCGAGTTGGTAGGCTTCGGAAGCGAAACCAATCGGCGGCTCGCCCGCGCCCCAAAAATCACCGCCGCGGCGCGCGCAGCGGACCCACGAGATCTCAACATCGCCGCCGGCGACGCGCTTGGCCCGCAGATGCGCTGGTGCCCAAGGCCGCAACGCGGCGTGTGGCAATGCTTGTTCAAGCCGCGCGGCGCGCACGTCTGTCGGCAAGGCATCCGCTGGCGGCGCGGCAAACGCGAGCGCTTCGCCCCATTCATGCGCGCCAATTTCCGCTCGCGCGAGCCGCGCATCAAGCTTGACGATGCGAGCGCCCACCGGATGCGGCGCGCGCATCGCGTGCGCCGAACCAAGCTGTCCACGCAGAAAGCCCGACAACTCGTATTCGCCCGGCGCAATCAGCGCGCACGCGCGCGCTTGCAAGATTTCCCATTCACCATCGTCGCTCTCGATCGCAAACGAATTGCCGCCACCCAGCACCGCGTCCGGCGTCACGCTGGCGAGGACGCCGCCATAGAGTTTGACGCGAACGACATTGCCATCGTCCCACCGCCCGACAGGGCCCGGCCACAAATCCCACAGCAATTCGCCCATCTACCAGCGCGGCGGTTCGGTCGGATTGATTTTGCCGTGCTCCAGCAATTTCAAGCGTATACGGGCGTTTGAATCGGGATAGAGGAACATCTATCCCCGCATTCGGCCCGCTTGCGCGCCCGCCCTGGCCAGAATTCGGCCATACCTCTATTGGACACGGACCCACCACCGGAGACCCCGCCTTTGCCAGACGAACGGCCCGATTTTCGCCGCGGCATCGACTGGGCGAAGTTGCGCGCCGCCGCGGCGCAAAACCACATCGCCCAGATCCTGAGCCAGCGGAAACGCATCACGGTCGCTTCAGCGGCCGGGATCGCGGCCGGCGCAGCTCTGGTGGCCGTGTTCGCGGTGTGGATTTGGATCTATTGGGGCCTGCCGCGGGTGCCCGACGCCAACGCGCTCTGGTCGCTCAATCGCGAAGCCTCGATCCAGTTTCTCGACCGCGACGGCGACAGCATCGGCGTACGCGGACCGTATTACGGCCAGCGCGTCGCGCTCGCCGATATTCCGGATTACGTGCCGCAAGCCTTCCTCGCCATCGAGGATCGGCGCTTCTACGAGCACGAGGGCGTCGACCGCATGGCGGTTCTGCGCGCGCTGCTGGTCAACGCCCGCGCCGGCGAAACCGTGCAGGGCGCCTCCACCATCAGCCAACAATTGGCGCGCAACCTCTTCCTCACGCGCACGCAGACGATCAATCGCAAGCTCCGCGAAATGGTGCTCGCCTCACGCATCGAACGCCGCCTGACCAAGGACGAGATTCTTGAGCTTTACCTCAACCGCGTGTTCCTGGGTGACAACGCGTTCGGCGTCGACGCCGCCGCGCGCCGCTTCTTCGGCCACCCCGCCGCCGAATTGACACTGGCCGAGGCCGCCATGCTCGCGGGCCTGCCCAAGGCGCCCTCGCGCACAGCGCCGACGGTGAACCTCGAAGCTGCCACCGCCCGCCAGCACGTCGTGCTGGAAGCCATGGTGGCGGCGAACTTCATCACCGCCGAACAACGTGACGAGGCGCGCGAACAAACCGTCCGCATCGCCCGCCAGCCCAATATGGAACGCAGCCTGGGTTACGCGTTCGACCTCGCTGTCGAAGAAGCCCGCAACGCCGTCGGCCGCGACACGCCGGACCTGGTCATTCAGCTGACCATCGATCGCGACACCCAAGTGGCCGCCGCCGATTCAGTGCGCCGTAGACTTGGCAATCGCGCTTTTGGCCGCCGCCCGCTTCAAGCGGCGATGCTCGCCGTCGATCGCGACGGCGGTATTCGCGCGCTCATCGGCGGCACGGACTACGAAACCTCCAAGTTCAACCGCGTCACCCAGGCGCAACGCCAACCCGGCTCGACCTTCAAAACATTCGTGTACGCCGCAGCGCTCGAAAGCGGTTTCGGCACCGAGGACGTGCGCTTTGACGAGCCGGTGGTGATCCAAGGCTGGCGTCCGCGCAATTATGACGACGGCTATCGCGGACCGGTGACGCTGCGCACGGCGTTCGCGTTATCGATCAACACGGTGGCGGCCGAAGTCGCGTCCGAGGTTGGCCCCGAACGCGTCGCCGAACTGGCGCGCCGGCTTGGCGTCACCACCATGCCTGACCGCAGCACCTACGTGCCGCCGTCGATCGCGCTCGGCTCGATCGAGACCTCGCTCTGGGACATGACCAGCGCCTTCGCCACATTCATGAACGACGGCCGCCGCATCGACCCTCACATCGTCGCCTCCGTGCGCAACAGCGCTGGTGAGGAAATCTACCGCCGCCCGCCTTACGAGGCGCGCCGCGTCATCGACGAAGAAATCGTCCAGCAAATGACCAGCATGATGGGCGCGGTGGTGCTGCGCGGCACCGGCACGGGCGCACGCCTCGGCGATCGCGACGTGGCCGGTAAAACCGGCACCAGCTCGGATTGGCGCGACGCTTGGTTCGTCGGCTACACCGCCGACTTCACCGCCGGCGTGTGGGTCGGCCACGACGATTTCACATCCATGGGCCGCACCACCGGCGGCACGCTGCCGGCGCAGATCTGGAACGATTCCATGCGCGTCGCGCACCGCGACATCGAAAACCATCCGCTGCCCGGCATCGAACAGCCCGCGCGCTCGCCGCGTGAACTGGAGATGGCCACCTTCTTCAGCGATCTCGCCAGCGCCTTCGGCGAAGGCGAAATCCCAGGCGTCGATTTCCCTGGCGAAAACGACGACGAAGAAGACAACTAGTTCCCATGGCCATTGGACCGGCGCTTGCGCACGCCAAGGATTTGCGCCTGACGCTTGGCGGCGCGCCCTTGTTCGATGGCGTTGAATTCACCCTGCACAAGGGCGAACGCGCATGCCTGATCGGGGCCAACGGCGCTGGCAAATCCACTCTGATGCGCATGCTCGCCGGCGCGCTTGAGCCCGACAGCGGTGAGATCGCGTTTGCGTCCGGCGCCGTGGTCGCCTTGGCGCCGCAGGATCCCGACCTCGCCGGCTTCGCCACTCTGCGCGATTATGTGCAATCTATCTCAGTGTCGCGCGTCGGCAGTCAGCGCGAAACACCAGCTTATATGGCCGAAGCGGAGCTGCACGGTTACGGCCTCGACCCAGATCGCGCGCCCGACGCTCTATCGGGCGGGGAAGCGCGTCGCGCCGGCCTCGCGCGCGCGTTCGCCGCCGATCCCGACATCTTGCTGCTCGACGAGCCCACCAACCACCTCGACATCGCCGCGATCCAAGCGCTGGAGCAGCGCATCGCCGCTTTTACCGGTGCGTGCCTCATCATCAGCCACGACCGCCGCTTTCTCGAACGCGCATCGACCGCGACCCTGTGGCTACGCCAGCGCCGCATGTGGAAGTCGCCGCGTGGCTATGCCGCCTTCGAACAATGGGCCGAGCAGATCGAAACCGAAGAGGCGCGCACGGCCGCCCGTCTCGAAACCCATCTCAAAGCCGAAGAGCACTGGCTTCGCCGCGGCGTCACCGCGCGCCGCTCTCGCAACGAGGGTCGTCGGCGCAAGCTGGAAGCGATGCGCATGGAGCGGCGCGAACGCAATGCGCTCAGCGCCACGCCAAAAGCACTGCTGCAAGCTGAACGCGGCGGCGAGTCCGCCAAGCTGGTGATCGAAGCCAAGGCGATTACCAAGGCGTATGGCGATCGCGCGATTGTTGCGAACTTCTCCACCCGCATCACGCGCGGCGATCGCATCGGCATCGTCGGCCCCAACGGCGCGGGCAAAACCACGCTTCTGGAAATCCTGCTGCAGCGCCTTGAGCCCGATAGCGGCAATGTGCGCCACGGCGCCCAGCTTGAGATCGCATACGTCGATCAAGCCCGCGCCATCCTCGACCCTGACGTCACCTTGTGGGACACGCTGACGCCGATGGGCGGCGATCAGGTGATCGTGCGCGGCTTTCCGCGCCACGTGGCCGCCTACGCCAAGGAATTCTTGTTCACCTCCGAACAATTGCGCCAACCGGTTGGCGCGCTGTCCGGCGGTGAGCGCAATCGCTTGGCGCTCGCGGTCGCGCTTGCGCGGCCGGCCAACGTGCTCGTGCTCGACGAACCCACCAATGATCTCGACATGGACACGCTCGACGCGCTCGAAGACATGCTCGCTTCGTATGATGGCACTGTGATCGTCGTCAGCCACGATCGCGCCTTCCTCGATGGCGTCACCACGCAAATCATCGGCCCAATAGGCAAAGGCCGCTGGGTCGAAACGCCGGGCGGGTGGGCCGATTTCGAACGCGAACACGGCGCTGCGGTTGCGCCCAAGCGCGCCGCCGCCGCACCGCGCGCGGCCTCAAGCGCGCCAATGCCGCCACGCAAGCAAACCAAGCTCAGCTTCAAGGACGAGCACCGCGCCCGCGAGATCGACGCCCTGCTGCCCAAGCTCGACGCCGAGATCGCCCGCATCGAAGCTACGCTCGCCGATCCTGAGGGCTTCACCCGCGACCCAAAAGCATTCGACGCCGCGAGCACGCGCCTCGTAGCCGCGCGTCACGAGAAAGACAGCGCCGAAGCCGAATGGCTGGAGATCGAACTCCGCCGCGAAGCGCTGAGCGCAGAGTGATGAAACCTTAACCGGATCAATCGTTCTGATGCGCCATGTTGCGCCTGAACGTGTTCCTGATCGCCGCCGCCTTCGCCACCAGTGCGGCCGCGCAACAAGTTCTGATCAGTGAGCGTGACATCGCGCGGCCAGGCGGGTCCTACGCGACACTCGCCATCGCCGACGCCGGCGCCTGCGAGGCTCTGTGCGCGCGCGACACGCTCTGCCTTGCCTGGACCTATCGCGCCGACGCGATGTGCGAACTGAAAGCCGTAATCCCGCCGCCCGTCGCGGTTGCCGGCGCTCATTCAGGGTTGAGCGCGCGCGCACCGGAATTCGCGCGCGCGATCGCTCTGCCAGAACTGGCCGCTGCACCGGCGCCGCAGGAACTCGCCGTGGCCGCCACGCTCACGCGTCCGGACACGCCAACGGAAATGGCGCTCCTGGGCGGCCCGACAGAAGATGCACTCCGGCTCCGATTGGGCAGCGCTCCTTAAGCTTTGTTTACGAGCGCGTCGTAGCGTCGGCGCGATTCTGGAGCCTGCTCGATGTCCATGTCGCGTTTCGCCAAACTCGTCGACCTTGCACGCGCGCCCGACAGCGAGAACCGCCGCGAATTGTTGCGGGAAGTCACCGACCTGTTTTTTGAGCGCCGTGGCGAACGCAACAAGGCGGAAGCGGCCCTTTTCGACGACGTGCTGCAATTGGTGGCCGCAGAGATGCAAGAGGGCGTCCTCGCCGAGCTCGCCGAGGTGTTCGCTGACGCGCACGATGCGCCTGTCGGCCTGATGCGCGATCTCGCCAACCACGCCTTCCCAGTCGCCAGCCCGGTCCTGCAGCGCTCGCCGGTGCTGGACGACCAAACACTCCTGCAGATCGTCAATTACCAGAGCCAGTCTCACATCAAGGTTGTCGCCCAGCGCGCCGACGTGAGCGAAACCGTGTCGGAAGCCATCGTCCGCTTCGGCGACGACCACGCACTCGACGCCCTCATCCGCAACGATGGCGCAAAGCTGTCGCGCGACAGCATGGAAGCCGCCGTCGACCGCGCCCGCCGCAACGAATTGCTGCACCAAGGCGTCGTCAGCCGCGCCGACATGCCGCTTGATCTGATCAACGAGATGTATTTCGTCGTCGCGGCCGGCCTGCGCGATCAAATTCTTGAGCGCAACGCCTCGGTCGATCCGAAGACGCTCGACGTTGCGCTCAATAAGGCGCGCGAGCGCATGCGCAAATCAGCCGGCGCGCTCAGCGCCGAGGCCAAGAACGCCATTGCCTTCATTCAATCGAAAAAAGCCTCGGGCGAACTGAATGCTCGCTTGCTCGTCTCGCTCTATCGCGAAGCCAAGATCGCGCACTTCCTGCATGGCCTCGCCGAGCTCACCAGCATCGACCACCAAACTGCCGTCGATCTGATCGAACGCAAGGACATCGACGGCCTCGCCATGATCTGCCGCGCGGCCAATATCGAGCGCCCGCTGTTCGTGACCCTCGCGGTGCTGGCCTTCGGCGGCGACGACGCGATGGCCAAGGCCGAAGAGTTCGGCAAAATGTACAATGCCGTTCCCGTCGAAGCCGCGCAGCGCGCGATCCGCTTCTTCAAGGTGCGCAAAGCCACCGAAGAAAAGGTCGCTTAAACCGCGCGTTCCTTGGTGTCGCTGAAGCGCACCTTCGGGTTCTTGTCCTGAATGTAGCCGATTTCCCAGGCGCTCTTGCCGAGGAACACCGGCGCGCCATCGACATCCTCAGCCATTTGCGCGCTGTTGCGTTCGATGAACGCATCGAGATCTGCGCGCGCGTCGGCGCTGATCCAGCGTGCGGCTTGATAGGGCGAGGTCTCGAACATCACTTCGAGCCCGTATTCAGCCTTCATACGCTCGTCGAGCACGTCGAACTGCAGCGCGCCCACCGCGCCGACGACCATTTCAGAACCAATCACCGGTCGGAACACTTGCGTGACGCCTTCCTCACCCAGTGACTCCAGCGCCTTGCGCAAATGCTTCTGCTTCAGTGGATCGCGCACCCGCACGCGCTTCAAAATTTCCGGCGCGAAGTTGGGAAAACCGCGAAACGCCACATCGCCGGTCTGCGACAAGGAATCGCCCACACGCAACACGCCGTGATTGGGAATGCCTATCACATCGCCCGGAAACGCCTCGTCGGTGATGGCGCGATCCTGGGCGAAGAACATCATTGGATTGTGGACGTTCAGCGCTTTGCCAGCTGGTGTTTTCAACGTCATGCCGCGCTGGAACCGCCCCGAACACACACGGAAGAAGCCGACGCGGTCGCGGTGCTTGGGATCCATGTTCGCTTGGATCTTGAACACAAAGCCGGTCACCTCATCGCGCCCCGGCGCGACCTCGGCTTGTTCGCCCTTTACCGACGCGCCCAGCGCGCGCGGCGCCGGTGCATGCGCGCCAAGCCCGGCGAGCAATTCCAGCACGCCGTAGCGCCGTAGCGCCGAGCCGAAATACACCGGCGTCAGATGCCCCTCACGGAACGCCTTCAAGTCGAACTTCGGCAAACCCTCGCGCGCCAGCTCAGAAGTTTCTTCCAGTTCAGCACGCACGTCGTCGGAAACGCCGGCCAGGAAGCCCGGCGCGTCGCGCCTGACGCGTTCGGTTGAAACGAAGCCTTGCTCGTTTGCTTCAAGCTTCTTGAACGGCACGAACTCATCGCGCGTCAGATCGAGCATGCCGGCGAAGCGCTGCCCGGACGCAGCCGGCCAGTACATTGGCGCGGTATCCATCGCCAGCTTGTTGTGAATCTCGTCCAGCAGCTCAAACGGATCGAGCGCTTCGCGGTCCATCTTGTTGATGAAGGTGGTGATCGGGATGTCGCGCAGGCGGCACACCTCGAACAGTTTCAACGTCTGCGGCTCGATGCCCTTGGCCGCGTCCAACACCATCACGGCGGAATCCGCCGCCGTCAGCGTGCGATAGGTGTCTTCCGAGAAATCCTCGTGCCCCGGCGTGTCGAGCAGGTTGAACACAAGCCCGTCGTGCTCAAACAGCATGACCGACGACGACACCGAGATGCCGCGTTCGCGCTCGATCTTCATCCAATCCGATTTTGTGCGCCGCGCTTGTCCGCGCGCAGCCACTTCGCCCGCGAGGTGGATGGCGCCGCCGGCCAGCAGCAACGCTTCGGTCAGCGTCGTCTTGCCGGCGTCCGGGTGGGAGATGATCGCGAACGTACGCCGCCGCTTCGCTTGCGCTGCGGGCGTGTCAGGGCGTGGCGCCTCTTTGGCGGCCTCGGAGGCGGGGTCGGCTGGCATGAAGTCTCGGAATTGAGCGAAGGCGGCGCTTTACGCTGCCGCTTCACCGCCGGCAACCCGCCAGACAAGCTGGTTGATCAGGTTCGCGGTCAGCACACCGGCCTGCTGGGCTGAAAGCAGCTGCGCCATGGTGGTGATCGGCGCGAGGCCCAGCCGCACCGCGACGTCGCGCGCGGAGCGGGCGCGCTCGGGGCAGAGAAACAACGCGCAATTGGCCTGCCCGTTGAGCGCGATCAGCGCCGCCAGGGTCCGGCGAATGCCGGCATGGGCGCTCTCCAGGCCATTGCCCGCGAATGCCGCATCTTGGCCAAGCTGGACCAGTTTCGCCGCCGTCGGCGGCAGGCCAACCGGCGCGCCGAGCGCGGTCAATGTTTGTACGGGATCGCCGACGTCGACGATCTCTTGGTTCAGCAGGATCAACATCGGCCCAATCTGCCCGAGCGGCCGCTAAGATTCCTTAACTGCCGCTGTCGATCGGCTCGGTGAGGAAATGCCGGCCCTGGCGATCCTCGATCTCGACGATCCAGAGGTCGGGATCGTTTTCGGCGCGGCGGCGGGCGTACGCGTCGACGTTTGCCTCATCGTCGCCCAGCGCCCCGGCCGACAGATCGACCCATACCCGCTCGCCCTCGCCACGGAACGCGGAGGTATAGAGGCGGGCGCGCCGGTCGAGCGTCGCCACCTTCACCAGCACCGCGCCGGCGTCCGGATCGCCCTTGCGCACCACGCCCGCGAACGCGCCGCCGATCTCGGCCCGCCGGATCAACGCCGACGCCCAGAAATCCGTTTTCAGTTCGGCCATCGCCCATGCCTCGCACAAGCGCCGCTGAACGCAAGCGCCAGATGTTAACCAATTCCTGCCAATCAGGACGGATGCGCCTTCCGCTGATCGCCATCGCCCTTGGCCTCGCTATGACCAGTTCCGCATGGGCGACAACGCCAGCGGACGCGCAATCGGCGTTCGTCGAGCGCCGCGGCCTGCTCGAAGTTGACGCCCGCTGCCGCCTGCTTGCGCCAGGCGTACGCACGGCGCTGCAAGCAGGCGCCCAACAAGCGCGCGGCGCGCTGCTGCGCGGCGGCTGGACGCGCGCACGCGTAGACGAACTCGAACGCGCCGCCACTGGCGCCGCTCGCAACCGCGCCTGCGCCGATCCGCGCAACGAAACCGCCGCCGTACACGCGCGCGCGGGCTACGCCTCGTGGGCGCGCACCAATGCCATGACGTTCCCGGGCGCCGAGCGCACCTGGGCCGCCCGCCGCTATCCCGACGCCTTCGGTTGGCGCTTGCTGCAGGACATCGGCGCGCCCATCGGAACCGCGTTCGGCGTCCGCGAACGCGACGGCGCACAGCGTCTGACGCTCACACTGCCACTGACGCGCACACAACAGGCGCCAGGCTCAGCACAGCTCATTTTGCGCGATCCGGCGCGCGCCGGCGTCGATATGCTCGAACTGCGCGGCCGGCTTACGCAAGGCCTCGCCGCTGGCGCGCCCGCGCCAAGCGCATCGCGCGCCTTCTTCGCCAGCGCTCGCCGTGTCGAAACACTGGAAAACGGTCAGCGCGTCGCTGTGCTCGAATTCCCGGATACCGCGTTCGAGGCGCTTTTGGCGCTCGATCCGCGCGAAACTGCCGAATTGCGCTTGGACAGCGGCCGCGCCGTACAGCGCATTCTGGTTGAGATCGGCGACGTCGCGGTCGCGCGTGCGTTCTTGACGTTGCGGCCCGAAAGCTAACTCGCCGTCGGCAACCGCACGCGCACCAGCGCACCGCCGCCGTGCGCCTCGTGAAAGCTCAAGTCGCCGCCGTGCAACTCAGCCAGCGCACGCACCAAAGCCAACCCAAGGCCTGTGCCTTCCGCCCGCGCGCCGCCTGAGCCGCGTTCATAAGCATGGCCCAGCGTCGCGCGTTCCGCTTCGGGAATACCCGGGCCGTTGTCGATGGTTTCGAGCACCACCGCGCCATCTTCGCTGCGCGCCGCCACGATCACGCGCCCGCCGTCCGGCGTGAACTTGATGGCGTTGCCGACCGTGTTGATCAGGATCCGCCGCACCGCGCGCGCGTCGGCGTTGACCATCAACGGCGTTGGCGGCGTCGTCATGCCAAGTGCAATCATCTTCTTGTCCGCAGCGTCGAGTGAGAGCCGCACCACCTCGGCGACCACATCGCGCAGGTCGAAGTCCTCGCGCTCCAGATCGTAGCGGCCCGCCTCGATCTTTGAGAGATCGAGCAGGTCGTTCACCAGGCCCAAAAGGTGCGCGCCGCTTTGGCGGATCAGGCCGCCATATTCGGCGTAGCGGTCGCTGATCTCACCGAACATGCGCCGCTCAATCATTTCCGAGAACCCGAGAATGTGCGTCAGCGGCGTGCGCAATTCATGCGACACCTCCGCCACCCGATGCGCCATCTCGCTCTCGCGCGACTGCCCCTCAGGCGCCATCGCCAGCACCGCCGCCGCGAACGCCAGCGACATCACCGCTATCAATTCAGGAAAAGCGCCCAACAGAGCCACCGGCTGGCCCGACCACAGCGCCAGCGCGGCGCCGGCGGCGTAAGCCAGCACCACAGCCGCGCCCACCTCGGCCACCCAAACGCGACGCACCGCAAACGCCAGAGCAAGCGGCGCGGCGAACCCTGCCGCCAACGGCGACAATGCCCCGCCGCTGCCGGCGACCAGCAAGGCCATCGCGGCCAACCAAAACCCCAATAAGGCGAGTGCGCCGGCGCGTGTGGCGAGGCTCGGCATCAGAACGAGGCCCGCCAAAGCCGGCGCCAGCGCCAAGGCCGCGCCTTCGGCAACCGCCTGCGCCCGCGCACCCGACGCCCACGCAGCCAGCGCGACCAGGACCGCTCCCGCCATCCAGGCCCACATGGCTAACGCAAACTTAACTGCGCTTGGCTCGGGAATTGCTGCTTGTGTGGCTTGAGAAGACAACCGGGGTCCGCGAGTAAAAGACTTCTTAACGCGTGGGGGAACATGCTGCTCCCTCCGAGTCGCGAGCGGAAGCGAACTCGCCAAACTATGGATTTAGGAGCGGTACCGATGCGCAAGCTCGCGGTCTGGACTAGTACGGCGGTCGTTGCCCTGATGGGGCTCGGCGCGGCCAGCGCCCAGACGACAGACAGCGCGGCCCCCGCCGCCGCGTCCGGTGACGTTGCCGCCGCAATCGCCGCTTACGCAGCTTACCAAAACGATGTGTCCGATCTCCGCGCCGCGCGCATCGGCAATCACAACGAACTCGAAAGCGCGCTCGACCATGTCGGGCGCCACAATCGCGACGCGCTCGCGCGTGGCTGGATCGCTTATGGCAGCGTGACCGCCGCCCAATCGCCGGCATTCGTGCAAGGCGTGCGCGAAGCCGCCTCGTATTATGGCCGCGACGCGGTGATCTGGGCGCTCAGCGTCGACCCGACATACGCGCGCGGTCTGCGCGGCGGCGCCGAAGCCACCCGCATGCTGCTCGACTCCGCCAACGCGGACGCCGCGCGCATCATCAACGTCGCCGACCGTTATCAAGAGATGGCCTATGGCCTGCAACGCCAGCGTTGGGCCAACGGCGTCGCGCCGCAGCAAGCCGCGCGCGTGCAACGCATCCGCGCGCTGGGCGTCACCGGCGCACCGGCTCTGCCGTCCGAAATCTCACCGCGCCTTTCGGTGGCCACACTCAGCCTGACGCCAGCGTCCGACCCGACCGTGTTCGGTGGTCGCCGCTTCTGGGACGCGCTGCGCGGCACGCCCGACGTCGTCGAGGTTGCCGCCACGCAAGTCAGCTACCAATGGCGCGTGAACCCAACCCGCGCCATCGCCGTCGACCGCATGGCCTCGCTCGGCGCGCTGCAAGCGCTCGACGCGGTCAGCGATCACCAAAGCGCAGCAAGCCAATTGATGAACGACTCGCGCTCGCGCGATTGCATCGAGATGGCCCAGCTTCAGCTCTATCAGTGCATGTCGGCCGCGCGCTTCCGTTACGAAAACGCGTTCTGCCTCGGCCAGCACGGCCTGCGCGACATCGGCACCTGCATCAGCACTGTCAGCCTGCCTGACACCACTGCGATGACGCCGATCAGCACGCCGGCGACCAACCGCAACTAATCGCCCAGGCTTGCGGGAAACGCTGATCGAGCGCATCTCGCAGGCATGAGTGCGCCCATTGCCGCCACGATCGACGAGATCGCCGAGGAATTCTCGTTCCTAAGCGATTGGGAGGAGCGCTACGCGCACCTGCTCGATCTGGCGCGCGCCATGACGCCGCTCCCGCAAGCACAGCGCATCGAAGCCGTCAAAGTGCGCGGCTGCGCCAGCCAGGTCTGGCTCGTCTTCGAACCACGCGCGGCGGCGAACGATCCCATCGTGTTTCGCGGCGATTCCGACGCGCATTTGGTGCGCGGCTTGGTGGCGGTCCTGGTCCGCATCTTCTCCGGCCGAAGCGCGGCGGAAATCCTCTCGATCGATCCGCGCGCCATGTTCGAGCGTCTGGGCCTTGCCGACGCGCTGACGCCACAGCGCTCCAACGGGCTCTTTTCGATGATGCAGCGCATCCGCGCCGAAGCAAACGCGGCGCTCTAGCCGCGCATTTGCGCCAGTTGCGAGAGACCCAACTTCAACGCGATCTTTGCCGAACGCTGGGGCCAGCCCTCAGAGCGTTCGATCGCCTCAAGGCCATCTTCATACAGCACGATGCGCTCCACCACGCGCCGCAGTGACGGCGCGAGCGCGTCCAGCGCCTCCTGCGTCCGTCGCCCTGCATCACACCGCGCCGCGAGCGCCGCCTCCTGCGCATTGCCCGGCCCGCGCGCACTTGCACCGCGCGGCGGCGCGCTCCAATCCGATCCTGCCACCAATCCGATTTGCGCTCGATCCCAATCGGCGCGTAACCGCCCAGCCGCTGCGATCTCCGCTGCACTCAGCCACGGCGCGCCACGCGGATCGCGCAGCGCCGAAATGCGCGTCAACGATGGGTGCGCATCGTGACCACGCACCGGACGCAACGCACCTGAGCGATCCGCGACCACGCGATCGATCACCGGGCGATGCTGCGCCTGAAACTGCTCGGATGGTGGCGCAGCCCCACGTCGCACCCGCGCGTGACCAGCTTCAGACAAAACGTACGCGTCCGAACCTTCGGGTCGCGCCAGTACGCCCTCGGCCGCCAATTGCTTCACGTCCCGCGCGCTTACCCGCGCCACCGGCCTGCAGCGGCGATCGCCTTTGCCGAACACCGCGAAGCCGGCGCCTTCTCGCACGGGCGCCAACACGGCAGAGGCGCTTGCCAAACGTCGCAACGCCCGATCAAGCGCGCGCCCGCTCATGTCAGCACGCGCGCGCCGTCGATCTCCGCCGGCGCCCCGCGCAAAGACGCCTCCAACGCGTCGATCCAATACTCGAACGCCTCGTCGTCGCGCCGATCCTCGATGATGTGGCAGGCATGCGCGACGGTGGACCGATCGCGCCCGAACGCCGCCGCCACCCGCGACAAGCTCAGCTCAAACGCCACATGGCAGAGATACATCGCCACTTGCCGGGCAAAGGCGATCTCAGCGGATCCGCGCAAATCGCCCATGATCTCGTCGGGCTCCACACCCAACGCAAAACTGGTCACCGCAGCGGCAAGCTGGGCAGAGGCCCGGTCGCGCGCGCGTGTCCTAGGCACGTTCATCTTTTCCCTCCGAACTGGTGCGCAGCAATGCGCGCGCCCGGAGCATGCATCCGCGCCGGAGGGTGTAGGATAGATTTTTTCCTAATTACAGGATTTTTTTCCTAGGCGGTGCTCAGCCACCGCGTCGGGCGTGCCCGAGGCCCATGCGCTTGGCCAAATCCGAGCGCGCCTTGGCGTAATTCGGAGCGACCATCGGATAGTCGTGCGGCAGGCCCCACTTGGCCCGATATTCTTCGGGGGTCATCGCATAGCGCGTGCGCAGGTGGCGCTTCAGCGATTTGAATTTTTTGCCGTCTTCCAAACAGATGATGAAATCGGGCGTCACCGACTTCTTCACCGTCACCGCCGGCTCTTGGCTCGTCTCAACGACGACTTGCGTGCGGCCCGCCACATCTTTCAGGGCGGCATGGACGGTGCGGATGAGCGCTGGAAGGTCTTGGGGCGGCACTTGGTGCCCGGCCACATAAGCCGAGACGATGTCGGCGGTCATGTCGACAAGGTCAGACCGGTCATCCATTGCAGGCAGCCGCTCAAATTTCAAAAGAAGCCGCAATATAGAGGTGCCTGTCCGATAGGCAAGCCAATACGAGCGAAATATTGGTCGAGAATTTGACGCCGTTCATCTCAAAACGGCAAATACTGATTAGCCACTCATGTAAGCTTCTTCGGTTAGTTTCGCGCCAACGCCATGATTACAAGCAAAGCGCAAATCGCCGCGAATTGAATGGGATTGGCCCAGCGCCCGCGATAGGGGCGATCCCAGGCCGCCGCCCAGCCGTCGAGGAAGCGCAAACCGCCGCGCCAGGTCTGCTTCAGCGTATCGCGCCAGCCGCCATAGAGGCGCAGCATGACAACGCCAATCCAGCGCCCCGCCCCCGCGATGGGTCCGCGATAGAGCGAATCCACATCGAGCAAAGCGCTCGGGAGCTGCTTTGGCGCGAGCCCGACCATGCGCAGGCCGAGGTAAAGCACGCCAGCGGCGCCCAGAAGCTCAAGCTGCGGCGCGAGCCGGTCGAGCGCGAACGCATCGAACCCCAGCGCCGTCGGCATCAGCCGAAACAGCCAGGACGGCGTCAACCCGACCGCGACACACAGGAAGGCCGCCAAAGCGATCGCCAACAGCATGCCGAACGGCGCCTCACGGAACGGCCGCGGCTTTGGCGACGGCAAATACGCCGCAAGCGCCGGCCGCATCGCCAGCACCACAAACAGCCCCGCCGACGCCGCAAGCGCAACGCCCCATACCGCGCGCGTCTCCCATTGCCCGGCCGCCTCAAGCGCCACCGAGAGCGACGCATACGTCGACAAACCCGGCACACCCGACACCGCCGCGCCCGCGAGGAACATCATGGCCACAGTGATCGGCATCTCGCGCGATGCGCCTGCCATCGTCGACAGACGCGTCTCCCCCACGCGCGCATGCATGGCGCCAAACGCCATCTGCAGCAGCGTGAAGGCGATCACGATCGTGAACGCATGCGCCACTGCGCCCGCGAGCGCCAACGGCGAACCGATCCCCACCAGCGCCACGCACAGGCCCGATTGCGCGATCAAGCCGTAGGCGCCGGCGCGACGAAGATCGTCCTCGGCCGCTGCGTAGAAGACGCCCAGCACCATCATCGCCATGCCGATCGGGATCAGCAGCGGCTCCGCGCCGAACAAGCGCGCCAGCGCGTAAACGCCGACCATGCTCGAGAACGCTGCGATCGCCGCAGCGCCGCCGCTCGACGCATGGCCAATCGCGTCTTTCAGCCACACGTGCGCCATCGGCGCGCCGATGCGGATCATCAAGGCGGCGAAAATGAAGGCGCCGCCGATGTGATCCACACGCAGGCGCGTCAGCACCGAATAATCGGCGCCCGACGAAATGTGAAACGCCACGCCGGCGAGAAACAGCAAGCCCTCGATGCCGCACCAGATCAGCAGCCGCGCTCCCGCCGATCCCGCATTCTCCTGCGGAGAGGCAAACACCACCCAGGCCGTGGCAAGTCCAGCGAGCGCTGTCGCCGCCACCAAGCTGGGCACCAGATCGCCGACGAAAAGCGCCGTCACTGAAGCGCCCGCAAGAAGCATGATGGCGGCGTCTTCGTAGCGATTGCGGCGCACGCTTGAGTACAGCGCGAGCACAATCGTTGCCGCGATGAAGGCGATGCCGAAAACTTGGTTCAGCTCGTCAAGCGTGCGCGGCACCACCGCGAGGCCCATCTGCGCCACAGCGCCGGTTGCGCCGAATTCCGGCTCCAGCAACAGCCACATCGCCGCAAAGCCGCTCGCGACCATCACCGGCGCACGCGCCGCCATCGGCAGCGCAAGCACAAGCAACGCCGCGACAATCAGCGCGAAGCCTGGATTGAGGGCGATCTCAAACGCCATCGCGCCCTCCCGGCGGTTGGCGCCGCGCCAGCACCGCGCGCGCGAGATAGGCTGCGATCACCACGAACGCGGCAGCGCCCGCGCCGATCACCGCTTGCGCCCCGGCCTGCGCGCCGATCCAGAAGCCACGCTCGGTGTTGAGCGCCAGATCGAACGCAAGCCCCGCCCCACCCAACGCCAGGCAGAACAGAAACAACATCGCCGCGGCCCCGCCGCGTTGTGGCTTGGGTGTTTCGCTCATGGCGTTTGCATCCACAGCGGCGCGAGAAACCGCGCCAGCGAATCCGCGATCACCAACAGCCAGAGCGTAGCGCCGGCGCTGAGGATTACTGGCGCCACCAGCATGATGGAGGCGCCGTCCGGTCGCTTAAACGGATCGGTTGGCGCGCGCGCCGCGAGCGCATTGGCCGCAAGCGGCCCCAGGTGCGCGAACGTCAACACTGCTGCAACGCCCGCCAACACCGCCGCTGAAATCAAACCCGTGTCGGCCGCCGCCGCGATCAGCCACAGCTTGGCCCACGCGCCGGCGAATGGCGGCATGCCGACCATGCTCGCCGAGGCGAGCGCAAAACCGGCGAACGTCCACGGCATCACGCGACCAAGCCCAGCAGTGTCGCGCGCTTCGGTGCGCCCGGTGGCTGCGTACACCGTGCCCGCCGCCATCATCAGCGTCGCCGCCCCGCACGACAGCGCCACGATTTGCAGCGCCGCCGCGAACAAACCCGTCGGGTGCGCCAACAACGCGCCCATCGCCACCGCCAACGATTGCGCCATCGCCGAATAGGCCAAACGCTCGCGCAGATCCTGTTTCGACAACGCGATCAGCGCGGCCACGCACATGCTGACGCCAACCAGGATCAGCAAGCCGCGCGACGCAAGCTCGGCCTGGTGCAAGGCCGACCCGAACACATAAGCGGCGATCTTGATCAAACCGACGCCGCCCGCTGGCAGCACCGTGATCGCCAGGATCGAGGTCAACGCCGGATGCGAAGCGCGCGCTGACGAAGACACCCATCCATGCACCGGCGGCACGCCCGCTTTGGCCAGCCCCAGCACGTAGAGCACCAACAGCGCGCTGGCGCTGATGTCGTCGACCCTGCCCGCGAGAATGCCGCCCGGGCGGAACTCAAGCACGCCGGCGATCGCGTACGTCCACACCATCGCCGGCAGCAGCAAACCGACTGAAGCCGCCAACAATGTCGCCAGATAATTGCGCGCCGCGCGGCGCGCCTCCTCGTCGCCGCCATGGGCGATGAGCGGGAACGACGCCAGGGTCAGCGCCTGATAGGCGACGTAGAACGTGAAAAGATTGGCCGAATAGGCCACGCCCATCGCCGCCGCCGACGCGAGTGAGATGTACGCCATCAGTCGCGCGGCGCTCTTGTCGTGCGCGGCGCGCGCCATGCCGGCGGTGTGCACCGCGTGCAGGACGCCAAGCCCGGCGAACAAAGCCGCCATCAGCGCGCCCAGCGGCTCAAGCGCGAAGGCGAGATCGACACCCGGCAACGGACGCGCCAGCACCACGCGCACGGTCTCGCCTTGCGCAGCGGTGTTCGCGAGCACGAACGCGGCCGCCGCCTGCATCGCCGCAAAGCCAATGTGCAGCACATCGCGCAAGCCGGGCGGGCGCGGCGCAAGCAACACCAAAACCGCGCCAACCACCGGCGCGACCAACACAACCAACAGGGCCAATTGTGCGCTCATTGCACATGCCCCGTCATCAACGCAGCGGCGGCGTCCGCCGCGCGCAGCAACAATGCCGGCTCAAGCCCCAAGCCGATCGCTAGGATCGGCGCCAACAGCGCCGGTAGCAACACCACGCGCCAGCCGTCGCCATTGCCTTCAAACGGCAACGAGGATTTGCGGAAATACAGGCGCTCGATCAGGCGCCCGCCATAGAACACCGCCGCCAGCGACGCCGCGATCACCGCGCCCGCCGCCCACCACCAACCGACGCCGACGCCCGCTTCAATCATGCGCCAGCGGCCGAGAAATCCGATCGTCAGCGGCGCGCCCATCAAGCTTAGCGCGCCGACGCTGATGGCGATGCTGGCCAGCGGCGCGCGCCGACCAAGGCCGTCGAGCGACGCCAACGTGCCCACGCCCCCAATCGCCGCCGCGCCCGCAAACAGCGCCAACGCCGCCGCCGCCAGCGCAAACACTTGCACCAGCCCAGCCGCAAACCCGGCCGGCGACCCCAGCGCCACACTGAGCAGCACGCACCCCGCCTGCGCCAAGCCCGCATAGGCCGCCATGCGTCGCAGATTGCGGGAGCCGATCGCCTGCAGCGAACCGATGACCACGCTCGCAACGCCAATCGCCGCCAAGCACGCCGCGACCCCCTCGCCCAAGGCAGGCGCCGCCAGCGCGTAGCCGCCGACGCGCACCATCATCCCCAACGCGCCAACCAGCGTCACCGCGCCCACCATCGTCGCAGCAGCGCCGCCGCTTCGGCCGAAAGCTGCGCCAAGCCAGAAGTGGAACGGCGCAACGCCCGCCTTCAACGCCAAGCCAAGCAGCACCAAACCGACGCCCGCCCCCGTGAGGCCCGGTGAAATGATGTGCGCTTCGGCCAACAGAGCGACTTGCGTCGTGCCAACGCTGCGCCCGATCAAGCCAATGCCGAACAGCATCAACGCCGCACCTGCGCCGCCCGTCACCAACATCCGAAATGCGCCGTTGAGCGCGGCGCGATCGCGCTCGCCGCCCAAGGCGATCAACATCACGTTGGCGAGCCAAGCGATCTCGACCGCGACAAACGCCGCGCTCAAATCGGCCGCAAGCAACGCCGCGTTCCATCCCGCGATCGTCGCCAGCATCAGCGCAAGCGCGAACGGCGCGGCGCGCGGCTGGCCTTCAGTCGTCGTCGCCCCGGCTCCAACGATCGTGAGCGCGCCCACCACCGAGACCAGGGCGCTCGCAAACAAACCCGCACCATCGGCGCGCCAGCTCGCTTCGGCGCCGCCCAGCAAGAACCGTGCGGCGAGATCGACGCTCACCGCCGCACAAACCAGCGCGCCCAGCGCCGCCAACACCCAGCTGACGCGCGCCTGGGCAACCAGGACCGCGAGCGCAGCGCCAGCCAACGGCGCCGTGACGACCAGCAGCGGCGCATAGACACGCGCGAGATCAAGCCAAGCGCCGCCCATCAATTGCCGTGCTCCGCCGGTTCGCTCTGCTCGTCGGCAGCATCGAACTCCGGCGCCTCGACGCCGCCATACGCCTCCTGCAGACGCACCACCAACGCTGCGCCGACAATCAACGTCGCCGCCGCCGCCGCGATTGCTGAAAGCAGCAGCGCGCTCGCCGCGTTCAGCGCCGCCAAGCCAAGCAATGCGCCCAAGTTCGCGAGCAGCAATCCGACCAAACGCTTCACAACGTTGCCGGATACGAACGCGGTCACCGCGCCCAGCATCAACAGCCCCAACGCCAGCCCGATTTCGATGCGTTCAATGAAGAGGTCGGCGCCCATCACCAATCCTCATCGCGCAATGTCGGCGCGCGCCCCACCAGCACCTTCAACGCAAACGCCGCGCCCGCCGCCGTGACCGCGAACAGGCCCGCTTCGCCAAGCTGCGGCCCAACACCGGCGCCGCCGAGGCCGGCACTCGCCAGCGTCGCAAGCAAACCCGCCGCCATCAGCGCGCGCGCAAGCCAAGGCGGGAACGCCGCGCGCGCACCGCCCGCGCCAAACATCAAAACATGCAGCGCCAGCGCCAGCGCTGCACCGAGCCCTGCGATCAATCCAACGCCGCCGCCCGACGGGCGCGTCGCCAAAACCGACAACGCAAGCAACACCACGATCGGCATGTAAAACCGAACCGCGCCGCGCAAAACGATGTGTGCGCCGGGCTTCATTCGTCACGCTCCAGCGCGACCCGCTGCAGCGCACCACGCTCGCCGTACGCCAATAAAGACGCCGCCCCCGCCACCGCGACAAACACAAGCGCCGCCAGCGACGCCATCAATGGCAGATCGAAGCGCGCCATCGCGCGGATCGGCGGCGCCGGAATCGCGCCCAATTCGGGCAGCGCCCAAATCGCCGCGCCCACCGCGCCGAGCGCTGCTGCGATTGTCAGCCATGGCATGCCGTGTCGGCGCGGCTTGGCGGCGCGGGTGCTAAGCAGCAGGCACGCCAGCAACACCATCGGCGCCAAGCCAAGCCCGAACAAAGCCTGCGCCAAGCCAGCTTCGCCCGCACCCAACGCAACAAGCGCCGCCGCCGCGAGCGCGCCGGCTGCCGCGACAAACATCGTCAGCGAGAACAACGACCGCGCCATCGCCGCACCGATCGCCGCCGCGAACACGCACGCGCACAGCGCCACGCCAATCAGCCCGATGGCGATGGCGGCGTTCATTGGCCAAGCTCACGGCGCGGCGCGCCAGGGCGCGGCGCGGTGTAGGCGCCCGCGAGCGGCGCCAAGCCGGCCGCATGCGCGGCGCTCGCCGCCACGTGCGCCAATGTGGGCGCGAGAGCTGCAATCAAAGCTGCCAGCAACACCAGCTTCAGCGCCAGCGCGGCGCTTGGCGCGGCGAGCGCGAGCCCCAACGCCACCAATACGGCGCCGACGCCATCGGCAGTGCTCGCCGCGTGCAGTCGCGTGAAGAAATCCGGGAAGCGAAGAAAACCGATCGCGCCGCCGAAGACGAAGAACAACCCGGCAAACGCCAGCGCGCCGCCCAGGCCCTGACGCACGATATCGAGGAGATCGCCGCTCATGGCCCGTCCTCCGACGCGCGAACCAAGGGCGGCTGAAAGCTGCGCATGCGGAAAAACTTGAGCACCGCGACATTGACCGCGAACGCCGCGAACGCCAGCGCCAACGCCGCGTCCACCCAAAGCGCCTGCCCCATGGCCATCGACAACGCGCCAGCGACCAAAGCCGCCTTCAACGCCGCCGCGTTCACCGCCAGCACGCGATCGTACAAGGTCGGGCCCGCGAACAGACGCGGCAGCGTCAGTGCGAGAGAAATGAGCACGCCTATGGCGACAATGATCGCGATCATGCGCCACCGTCCCCGCTCGCTCGCGCCACGCGCGCCTCCAAGCGCGCGAAGGCGGCTGCGTCGAGCGTATCTTCGTTGATCACGTGCACCAGCGCCCCGTCGGTTTCCGTCTCGACCACCACGGCGCCGGGCGCCGAGCTGATCAGATCGGCAAACATCACCCGCGCGCCTTCATCATTCGCGCGCCATTTCAGGCGCACCAAAGCTGGCTTCAGCGTCACGTCGGCGGCGACTGCCGCACGAACCGTGGCGAGCGCGCCGCGAACGACCGCACCCGCGCGGCCCATCGACAGCGCCAAGGTTTGCGGCGCGCGCGAGAACGGCCCGCTTCGTCCAAGCCCGCCGAAGCGGGAGGCGAACATCACGCACACAAGTGCAACGCCCGCCGCGATGGCGAAATCCACAGGCGTGCTCCACCTTTGTGTGAGCACGAGCCAAAACGTGAAAAGGCCGGTCAGCATCGCTGCGGCGTGAAGCATGAAAACGCCTCCTCCGCGCCGCCGGCGCGCGTGACGAGGATTAAGCTTCTGGGAAGGGATTCGCCAGCCGAACCGTCAGCCGAATCAGCCGCTGCGGTGGAACAACAGCGCGGCGTTGCGCCGCGCCAATGTGAGTTCTTGTTCTGGCTCGTCGAAATTCACACGCTCGAGCCCAATCGCGTCGGCGGTGAACGACCAATTCCAATAACGCAGCACGGTTTGCGCTTTTGCCGTCGCCAAGGTGTCAAACACGTAACAGGTGCGGCCGAGCGCGTTGTCGGTCGTTTCCGGATCGCCTGAGGGACGGCGCAACGCGCGCCACAGCGCCACCAAGCTCGGGCGCTTCAGGCCAACCGCTTTGCAGAACACTGCAATCGCCTCGCCGCCCGCGTCGGCGAAGATTTGCGCCGCCGTCGTCGGCTTGATGCCGGAAAGATGCGCTATTTCGTTGATCAAAAAGCGATCTAGCCCTTTTTCCGCGCCCGTCAGCGCGCCTTCGAGCGAGCCGAACGTGCTCTGGGCGGCCGCCGCGCGATTGCGCTGGCGGCGCTCGATCACCTGCAACGTCTTGCGCGCGTCCGCGTCCGACCAGCCCTCGGCAGCCGCGAGCGCGAACACGTCTCCCAATTCCTGAATCAGCACACCGCGATCGACAGCGAAACGACGCAAGATTTGCAGCCGCGCTTCGAACGGCGCCCACCAGAACAGAACCAGCGCCTGCGTCGGGCGCAATTCCACGCGCGACACCAAAAGTCCGGGCAGCGTCGCCGATTGTCGCGACCGCGAAACAACCAGATCGATCCCTTGCGTCGAGAGCCGCGCATATTGATTGCGCAGCACCGCTTCCATCACCACCGGATCGCCGGTTTGCATCAGTGCGTCCGTGACCGCCTCGCCCAGCCCGCGCCGACGCGCGATGGCCAGCCAATGAGCGCTGATGCCGGCTCGCACCGTCGCGATCAGATCGGAATCGTCGAAGCCCTTGCCTTCTTCGAGCAACACTTGCGCGACGCTGATTTCGTCGCGCGCCAAATAACGCAGCAGCGCCTTGGGCGCGTCATTGATGGCCGCAAGCCCGCGCGCGCAGCGCCGGCGCAGCTCAACCCGGCTCGTCCGCAGCAGACCCACGAGAATATCGGCCGCCAATTGCCGTTCGTAGAGCGGCACCTTGCTTTCCGGCCACGAAACGATGTCCGACAAGCGCTCGACGATCGAGTCGCGCGCCTTCGCCGATACCGCAGCCCGCAATTCCAGCGGTTGCGGCTCATCGGTGAGCGTCGGGCGAGGTTGATTCGCACTTGCCATACAGACGTGGACCTCATCACGCGCCGCGTTAAGCGCGCGTCAACGCGCTGGACGTCTGGCCTCTCGCGCCCATAAAGCAGGATGATGCTTGCGCCCCGGGATCCTGACCGGAAGCCAAAACGGCCGCCCCTGCCGGAGCTGCCGCTCTATTACACGCTTGTCGGCGCGTATTTTTTCGCCTTCGGCATGCAGTTCGTGCTGTTTCCCTCGCTGGTGACGTTCCTGCTTCAGGAAGGCCCCGCCCGCGTCGGCCTGGCGCAATCGGCGCTCTCGGCGCCGATGTTCTGCTTCTTGCTGTTCGGCGGCCTGCTGGCTGAGCGCGCGCGGGCGGCCTCGACGCTGGCGCTGTTGCATTTGTTCTTCGCGTTTTGCTGCCTCGGCCTCAGCGTCATCGTCTCAGCCAACGCGCTCACTTACGAATGGCTGTTGCTCTACGCCGTGCTCGTCGGCGGATGCGCCGCCTTCCTCATGCCGATGCGCGATGCGGCGCTGAACGGCGTGGTCGCACGCGAGATCACGCGCGGGCGCCAAACCAGCATCGCCACCGCCGCCGCCACAACCACTGCCGTGCAAATTGGCGCGCAGATTTGCGGCATCTTGTTCGCGCGCGTCGCGGGCGCTTCACCCGCGCCCTATCTGATGGCGCAGGCGTTGGTCTTGTTGATCGCAGCCGCGCTGTCACTTGGATTGAAGGCGCCGAAGCCCACAGGCCATGAGCGCACCTTCTCCGGCGCGTTGCGCGACATACGCGAGGGCCTCGCTTATTCGTTCAAGAACCCGATCATGGCGCCGATGCTGGTGTCGGCGGCTTATGTCGGCGTCTTCGTCATCGGCTCGTTTCAGGTTCTGTTTCCGCTGATCATCCGCGAAGGCTATGGCGGCACGCCGACCGAACAAGCGAGCCGCCTGGGGGCGCTGTTCGCGAGCTTCTGGAGCGCGTCCTTTGTCTCGGCGGTGTTGCTCAGCCGATTGAAGCCGTTGCAACGACCAGGACGCGCCTTGATCGCGTCGCACCTCGTGGGCGCGGCGGCGCTTGCGAGCCTCGCGTTCGATAAGCCGTTCTGGATGTTCACTCTGCTGGTGTTGGCGTGGGGCCTCGCCGCCGGCGTCGCCATCTCGATGAGCCGAACGATCACGCAAGGCAGCGCCAGCCCTCAATATCTGGGCCGCGTGCTGGCGGTCTATTCCATGGGCTTCATGGGCGGGGCGCCTATCGGCTCGGCGCTCGTCGGCTTTGCCGCAAGTGAAATGGGGCCGCGCGCGGCGGCCCTCATTCCCGGCATCGGCTTAGCGATCGCCGCACTTGCGCTAGCGGCGACGACGCCGCTCTGGCGCTTGGCGCAGAGCGACATCGCCAGCGCGTCAAATCTTAGCGGCGCGGACCGCGACGATTCTGGCGGCCGTTGAACTCTTCAACTTCCGCCGTCCAGCTGGCGACGACACCGTTGAACGAGGTTACGCCTGCGTTGAACTCTGAGGTGCGGCGCTCGGAGGTCGCCACAGCTTCCTGCGCTTCCGTGCGACGGCACTCGAGCACGCCGCGATAGGCCGCGTCCCAGGCGGTGAATTGCGCCATCGCCGCGGTCATCGAGTCATTGGAGGCGTTGCCGCCGTCGGGCATCGACGGCGTCGCAGGCAGTTCGCCGCAACGCGACGGCGCCACTTGGATGTTCGCAGGCGGAGGGGTCGGCGATGTCGACATCGCCTCCTGCGCTGCAGCCGCGCCGCACAACAAAACCGCCGCGGCAGCGGCGCCGATCAGGACCTTCATGTATTTGCACTCCTGCCTATTCCAAGACGCGAAGTCTTAGCCCTCACCTACCGCTTTTGCGAGCCAATCGGGGCGGGAATTGGGTCGGGGTGCAGTCATTCCAGGGTAAAAGGCACCCGCATGACGTAACGCCCCTCCACTGGCACGCCGCCCCGCATGGCCGGCCGCATCCGGTGCTCGCCCGCGATGCGCAAAGCGGCCTGGCCAAAACCCCATTCAGGCGGCGTTTCCGAGATCACCGCGCAGCCAAGATCGCCGCTCACGCTGACCCGACAATCCAGCACGACAACGCCCTCCGCCCCCAAGCGGCGCGCCCGGCTCGGATAGTAGCGGTCGAGGTCACTCGGGCGGCGCACCCAATCGGGGTTGGTGACCGCCGCGAGCGTCGGGCCCATCGAAACGCTTGGCCCGGTGCTGATGTCGACATTCAACGGCGGCGGCAAATCAAGCGCGCCTTGGTATTGCGTCGGCGCCTGCAGCGGCGGCTGTGGCGTCGAGGCGCGCGGCGGCACAATCACTGGCGGCGGTTCAGGCGGCCGCAACGCGTCGAAGATCTGTGCATCCGGGATCAAATCCTGCGCGGGCAGCGCATAACGCACGCTGACCGCCGCCACCAATGCCGCGCCGATCAAGAGTGCTGACGCGCCCAACGAGGCCGCACGCATTTGCAGGGATTGAGTCATCGCTGTCCTCCCAACGCGCCACTTTCTGGCGCTGAGAAGATGGTGTGGGCGCCGCGCGCATCGCGCAATTCACGCCCGCGCGAGGCGCATCACGCTTGCGCGATCAGGCGCCATCCGCATCTTGCGCGAACACGCCGACACGCTGAAAACGCGCGCCGTTCAACGTATCCATCGCGGCCACAACCGCTTCGTACGGCACGTCCATATCCGCGCGCACGTAGATGCGCGCCATGGAGAGCAAGCCGTCCGATGGCAGTGTCGGATTGTTGGCGCGCGCGTGTTCCAACGTGATCGCCGCCAGTTCGGCGACGCCGGATTCTTGGTCATCGACCACAAAACGTACGCCGTTTGGGCCGCGCAGCACCGAGACGATTGTCGGGCGCATGTCGCTGGGCGCCACACCTTCAAAGCGCGCCGGATCGAAATTGATGTCGGTGGTCGGCGTGGGCGCGGTGACCATGAAGATCACCAGCAACACCAACAACACATCGATGAACGGAATCACGTTCGGTTCCGCGTTCGGTTCGACGTTGCGCGCCGACGCGCGCGAAGCAACGAAGCCTGCCATGCTCGCCTCCCGTTTTGCGCGATCAGCGTGCGCGCCCGCGTGCGTCAGAGCCAATCACGCCACGGCGAGCTCACTCAAACGTGCTCAGCGAACGCCCGATTGCGAGAACGTGATGCGCATCACATAGCGCCCGCGCGCGGGCGCGCCGTTGCGCGTCGGCGGCTGCATCAAATACTCGCGCGACATCTCCAGCGCGGCCGCGCCAAACTCCCAGCCGCCCGGCGCCTCCGACAGCACTTGGCAGCTGAGCCGGCCATCGATCGCCACCAAGCATTCCATTTCCACCACGCCGCGCACATCGGCGGAAAACGCGCGGCTCGGGTACCAACGCTCGGGATGGCGTGGCGTGGCGATCCAAACCGGTTGCGTGATCTCCACTGGCGGGCCGGTCTCTGGAATGGGCGCGCTTGGCGCCGTTGGCGCTTCAGGATTTGCCGCCGGGATTGGGCGCGTCGTTGACTCAGGCTCGGTTCGCGACACAGGCAGCGGCGGCGGAAGCAGCTCCACAAATACCGATGACGCGGTCGGGTCGGCGGGCGCAAACCACAGCGCGGAGAAGCGCGCGGTCAGCGCCCAATACGCGCACCCCGCCACCAACAGAACAGCTGCGGCAGCCGCGATCAGGCGACGAACCAAACCAATGCGGTACGCGCGCTCCATGCGGCGCTCCGGTGAATGCAACAACGCCTCCCAAGAAAGCCTGGAAGCTCTCTCGAGAGGCGTTGGCATTTTCTAACGCACCGTGCGGCTAAGCGGACAGCTTATTCCTCAGGCGGTTGCCAGCGGATCGTCCGGGTGAAGCGGCCACCCGAGGTGGGCGTGCCGTCTCGCGTTTGCGGCGCGACGCGGAAGTGGCGCGACACGCGCAGCGAGGCTTCACCGAAGCCCCAACCCGGCGGATCTTCGGAAACCACGGTGCAGGCGATACGTCCGTCTCCACCCACGAGGCAGCTGATCGTCGCAGTGCCGCCCTGTTCGCGCTGTTCGGCGCGATCGGGGTAGTAGCGCGCATAATCGTCGCCGTTGGGTTGCTGCAGCCACGTGTAGCCGGTGAGAACCGGTGACGGCGGCGCAGGCGGCGGGTCGATCGCCAACGGAATCGGCGTTGGCGTCGGCGGCGCCGACAAGTCCGGCGGCGGCACACGCTGCTCAGGCGGCGGTGGCGGCGGCGGCGTGTTCGGCGGCGGCGGTGGTGGTGGCGGTGGCTTTTCCTTTTCTTCGATCTCGACCTTCACGGCGTCGGGATCGTCGAAAATGTCAGTCATCGCCGAGAAGCGACGGGTCACGGCGAGATACACGAGCGTCAAGCAGACGATCGCCGCCAATCCAAGAGAAATCAGTCGAAGGCGAACCATCTGATCACCCTTCGCTTGCGAGTTCGGCGAAGATGCCCACTTTGGCGAACCCTTCTTCCTGCAGCTGACTCATGACGTTCACCACGTTGGCGTACGCCGTGCTTTGGTCAGCTCGCACGAAGATGCGTGCTTCAGCATAGACATCCTCGACGTTGAGCGCCGGGTTGTTCCGGATCGCGTGGTCGAGCGTGCGTTCGCCGAGATTGGCCAACGTCACGGTTTCGGAATCGACGAAGATCGACAGCCCCCCCGGAGTTTCCCGCAGGCCCACGATGGTCGGATTCAAGCCTTCCAGCTTGATCGGCACCGGGTTCGGCGGCGGCAGATCGACACGAATGTCGACGGTGGGGATCGGCGCGGTGACCATGAAGATGATCAGCAACACCAGAAGAATGTCGATAAACGGGATGACGTTGGGGTCGGAATTGGGCTGCATCTGCCCTTTTTTTCCGCCGCCACCAGAGACTTTAGCGCCCATGGATCAGCTCCGTCTGTCTTCGGCGACGAAGCCGATTTTGGTGAAGCCTTTGTCCTGCAGCCGGTTCATCACCCGCACCACATTGCGATAGGCCGTGCTCCCGTCAGCGCGGATGTAGATGCGCTGATCGTGAATTGCGAAATCGTCGTTGGCGATCATCGGCGAATTTGTCTTCACCGCCTCGTACGTCCGCTCACCCAATTCAGCGATCGGAACCAGGTCATTCATGACGTAGACCTGAACCCCGGCAGTCGTATCGCTGACCGAAATCCATGTCGGCTTACCTGGCCGGCGCGAAGGTTGGATCTTCGAGGTCGGCATATCGACCTCGATGTCCACGGTCGAAATCGGTGCGGCGATCATGAAGATGATCAGCAGCACGAGCATGACGTCGATGAAGGGGATCACGTTTGGATCCGCCGTCACCTCCGCGCGGCCGCGCTTGCCGCCGCCTGAAACTTTACCCGCCATAGGGCGTACCTCCCTTTAGACGGATGCCTCAGCCTGCACGACGATCCATGTCACGGGAGACAAGCGCAATGAATTCCGCGGAGAAGTCCTCGAGCTTGTTGGCTTGCTTCGAGATTTGCTTGGCCGCGAAGTTGTAGATGAGCACCGCCGGGATAGCGGCGACGAGGCCGGCCGCGGTGGCGAGCAGAGCGCCGGCGATACCAGGCGCAACGACCGCGAGCGACGTCGTTTGCGATTCCGCGATGCCGACGAAGGCGACCATGATGCCCCAAACCGTGCCGAACAGACCGATAAACGGCGCGTTCGCGCCGATCGACGCGAGGAAGGTCATGCTCGAGCCGAGGTCTTCGAGATACTCGTTCTGACGCGAGGTCATGGCCGAGGCCACGCGCTGCATCGTGTGATCGCGAGCGTCGCGCATGGTGTAGAGGCCGAGGTCTTGCGTGCGGCGCACTTCGTTCATGCCGGCGTCGAACATCGTCTTGATGCCCGAGGCGGGCAGCTTGCGCACGATCGCTTCGGCTTCTTCAACCGAGTTGGCCTTGCGGAACGAGGCGAGGAAATCCTTCGTCTGCTTGCCGGCTTTGCGCATGACGTAGATTTTTTCGAACAGCAGCGCGACGGCGTAGATGGCGCAGAGGCCGAGAATGATCATGACGCCGAGCTCGATTTCGTTGAGCTCCTGCACCAGCTGCCAGATGCTGACCTCTTGGTGACCGGCGGCGTCGCCAGCCGCTGCTTCGCCGCGCGCCTTGGCGGCTTCCAGTTCAGCCGCAGTGGGCGCGGGCGCAACCGGCGCCGGCGTCGCCGGTGTCGTGGTAGCGGCCCCAGCAGGCCCAGCAGGAGTTTGCTGTGCGGCGAACAACAGCGATTGCATCAACGTCATGATCTGCCCTTTTGCCCTGTGCTCAGTTGCGGTGTGTCAGTTTCAGTATCTGTTTTTCCGGCTCTGCCCGCGCGTGCCCGAATGGACGCGCTTGGCCTCGCCGGTGAAGTCCATGTTGTGCGCAGTGATGGTTGGATGGAGGACAAGATCGTCTCGCGGACCTGTTATCCTCGTCATTCCTCCCACCAGTCTCACCGGGCCGCCGCATCTGCGGTCTTCTGTCCCTGCGAGGCTATCGACGCCAGCACTCTAAATTTTCGGAAAAGGTGCTCTTGTCAACGTCTCCCACGCAGTGGGCGATCTTTTCGATCATACGGCCCCTTGCGCCCGTTGCGGCAAATGCACCGTTCCGGACCCTTACGGCAACAAAAACTTTTGTGATCGTGGTAAGTTCCCCCAAACGGCCTAAGTCTTGAGCCGGTGCAGACCATGGAAGTTGCAACGCACGATGGCCATCCCCGCAGACGAGTTGGAATCTCTGCTTCGCCGTGCTTTCCCGGACGGCGAAATCACCATCCATGACCTTGCCGGGGACGGCGACCACTACAAAGCGGTGATCCGGTCGGCCGCCTTCGCCGGCAAGAGCCGGGTGGCGCAACACCAGATGGTTTATGCAGCTCTGGAGGGCCGCATGGGCGGCGCCCTGCACGCCTTGGCGCTCGACACCGCCGCCACGCCCCTACCTTGATGCCAGGCCTGCCCCAGCCTACCTCAGCGCCAAGCAGCCACGCCCGCGGGAGCCCAAAGGCCCAATGACCGACACCATCGACCAAATCCGCCGCACCATCGAAGGCCATGACGTGGTGTTGTTCATGAAAGGCCAGGCCGAGCGCCCGCAATGCGGGTTCTCCAGCCAAGTCGTGCAGATCCTCGATCACCTCGGCGTCGAGTTTCATGACGTGAATGTGCTGGCCGATCCCGAGCTGCGCGAAGGCGTCAAGCAATTCACCAATTGGCCGACGATCCCGCAGCTTTACGTCAAAGGCGAATTCATCGGCGGCTGCGACATCGTCCGCGAGATGTTTCAGACCGGCGAACTGAAAGCCTTGTTCGCGGACAAAGGCGTCGTCGCCGCCGCTTAAGCCGAGCGCCGCTCCACCGGCCGTTCCATCACCTGCAAATCGATGCGAACCAATGCGCCGTCGCGCAGCACGTCGAGCGCCACGCGCCGGCCGATCTTGTCGCCGGTCAGCAGTTTGTGCACCGAATCCACCGATGCCGTCGGCGCGCCATCGAGCTTCACCACCACATCGCCCACGCGCAGCCCAGCGTGATCGGCCGGGCCGCCGCTCGACACCGCCGCGATCAGCACGCCGCCGCTTTCCTTCAGATTCAACCTGCGCCGCAGCGCGACGGAGAGCTCCTGCGTCTGCCCTGCGATGCCAAACCAGCCGCGCGCGACGCGGCCTTCGCGCATCAATTCCGGGATAATGCGCTTCGCAGTGTTGATCGGCACCGCGAAGCAAATCCCTTGTGCGCCGCCAATAATCGCTGTGTTGACGCCAATCACCTGACCGCTCGCATCCACCAAGGCGCCGCCGGAATTTCCGGGATTAAGCGCCGCATCGGTTTGAACCACGTCCTCGATCAAACGGCCATTTTCGCCACGCAACGTGCGCCGCAGCGCAGAGACGACCCCAACTGTCACCGTTGCTTGCAGGCCCAGCGGATTGCCAATGGCGATCGCCAGCTCGCCCACTTTCAGCGCATCAGAATCACCCAAGTGCGCCGCTTGGTGTGCGCGTCCATGCAAGCGCAGCAGCGCGAGATCGGTGTCGGGATCGGTCCCAACCACCTCTGCGCCAACGACAATGCCATCGTGCAGCACGCCCTCGATCCGCCCGGCGCCGCGCACGACGTGATTGTTGGTCAGCGCGTACCCGTCCGGCGACACAATCACGCCCGAGCCCGCGCCATCGTAGAGATCGCGCCCGCGGCTTGCGCGACGCACGCTGATCACTGCGGGGCCCACCGCGTCGACCACGCGCACGACCGTTTGCGAAAAACCGTCGCGATCCTTGCCCGCCGAATTGACCGGGACGGCGGCCCCGCTGCGTTTGCGACCGAACATGGGAGCTGAGTTAGGAAGCCGCAGAGGCGACCGCCAGCCCCGCCTTTCACCTGCCACGCGCATGGCCTACATCGGCGCGATGCCGCCCGTTCCCGCCCCACCGCCGCGCAAGCCGTTCCATCCGCTGACATGGCTGCGCAATTCGTTCCTGGCCGGCATCGCTGTGGTGCTGCCTTTTGTGGTGACGGCGTCGCTGATTTGGCTGGTGGTCAATTTCATCGACACCCAAGTCGAGCCGATCATTCCCGAGCGCCTCAGCTTCCTCACCCGCTTCCCAGGCGGCGGTCTGCTGATCGCGGTCGCAGCGCTCACCATCGTCGGCGCGCTGGCGGGCAATTTGATCGGGCGATGGATCGTCGCCACCGCCGACAAAGCCATCGCCAACTTGCCTCTGGTGCGCTCGATCTATGGCGGCGCCAAACAGGTGTTCAAGCAAGTCGCGGCGCCCGAGCGCACCTCGTTCAAGCAAGCTGTTTTGGTGGAGTTTCCGTCGCCCGGCTCGTGGGCGATCGGCTTCATCACCAACGAGGACACCGCCGAGGTCCACACCGACACCGGGCTCGATCTTGTCGCTGTGTACGTGCCGCAAGCGCCGATCCCGACCTCGGGCTTTCTGCTCTACCTGCCACGCGAAGGTCTGAAGCCGTTGGCGCTCACGCCGGAGGAAGCGCTGAAGCGCGTCATCTCGCTCGGCATCATCCGCGATCCGAGTGCGCTGACCGGAAGCAACGCGGCTAAATGATCTTGAAGTCCGAAGCCTTCCAGTCCGGCTTCGGATATTGCGGATCCATATCGTCCATCGTGCCGCGCACGATCGACGCGATGATCGCGTTGCGTCGCCATTTCTTGTCGGCCGGGATCACCCGCCACGGCGCGTGCTCGGTGGAGCAGCGCGAGAGCGCCGTCTCGTAAGCTTTTTCGTACTCGTCCCAGAGCGCGCGATCTTCAAGGTCGCCGGCATTGAATTTCCAATTCTTCTCCGGCTGATCGAGCCTTTGCTGCAAGCGTTCGGCCTGCTCCTCTTTCGAGATGTGCAGCATGAATTTCAGCACTGTCACGCCGTTCTCGCTGAGGTGCCTCTCGAACGCGTTGATCTGTTCGTAGCGCTCTTCCACCACATTCGCGGGCGCTAGATTGCGCACTTTGACGACCAGCACATCTTCGTAGTGCGAGCGATTGAACACGCCGATGACGCCACGTTTCGGCGTCGCCATGTGCACGCGCCACAGATAATCGTGCGCGAGTTCCTCTTCGCTTGGGCGCCCAAAGCTGGTGACGTTCACGCCCAACGGGCCGCACTCGTTGAACACGCCGCGCACAGTCCCGTCCTTGCCGGAGGTGTCGATGCCCTGCAGCACGATCAGCAGCGCCCGCGTGCGCTCGGCCCACAGCCGATCCTGCAGCCCGTCGATCGCCTTCGCGCAGTCCTTGGTGTGGGCGTCGGCCTCTTTGCGATCTTCAAACAGGTCCGCGCCGACGCAATCGCGCTTGGCCAGTTTCGCCGCCTTGCCGGGCTCAACCCGGACGGCCTTATCGAGGTCACGCCATTTCATCCGCGGACCATACAAGAAAAAGGCCCTCCGCAAGGGAGGGCCTCAATCTTCCAGCGAATAATGCGCGATCAGCTCGCGTAATATTCGACGACCAGGTTCGGTTCCATCTGCACCGGATACGGCACATCGGTGAGGATCGGCACGCGCGAGAACCGCGCCGCCATCGCCTTCGGATCAACTTCGATATAGTCCGGCGTTTCGCGCTCGGCGCTTTGCAGCGCTTCCAGCACGATCGCCATCGACTTGGCCTTGTCGCGAATTTCGAGCAGATCGCCGACCTTCACTTGGTAGGACGGGATGGTGACGCGCTTGCCGTTCACCTTGACGTGGCCGTGGTTCACGAACTGGCGGGCCGAGAACACCGTCGGGGCGAACTTGGCGCGATACACCACCGCGTCGAGACGGCTTTCCAAGAGGCCAATGAGGTTTTCAGCCGTGTTGCCCTTCCGGCGCGCGGCTTCCTCGTAGGTCTTGCGGAACTGCTTTTCGGTGATGTTGCCGTAGTAGAGGCGCAGCTTCTGCTTGGCCACGAGCTGGAGGCCGAAGTCAGAGGTCTTGCCCTTGCGGCGCTGGCCGTGTTGGCCCGGGCCGTACTGGCGCTTGTTCACCGGCGACTTCGGGCGGCCCCAGAGATTGAGGCCGAACCGGCGGTCGGATTTGTATTTGGCTTGGATACGCTTCGTCATGGGCTGATGAGCCCCTTCTTCTTCTGACGGGGCCCGGCGGTCTCGATATGAGACCACGACTACCCTGGCGGTTCGCCCGTCACCCAGCATGATCCGCGCCCGGAACAAGGTCCGCGCGGGAAGCGGGGCTTTTGGTCTAGGGGCGACGCGAAGTCAACCGCTGGCTATGTTCGGCCATGCCCATCGTCGCCCGCCGCAACCCCGCGCTCAGGCTGAACCTGATCGATTTCACGGGGGCGATCGATATGGGCCAATTGCTGGCCATGTCGCGCGCGCAGGCCGGACGCCTGGAGCTCGATCCATACCGTCGACGCGGATTTCTCGGCCGTTGAATTGTCCGCGCTCGACGCGCTGCGCGAGAATTATCAGAGCCTATTGGCGCCGACCCCGAAAACGACGCCTCGCCGCAGCGCCTGGATTTGCCCGAGCGAGCGCACACGTCCTTACCTCTATTACTGGCTCAGCGGCCGCCGCGCGGATGATGGCCTGGGAACGGAAGTCCGCATGGTCGCCAACCTCGCCGCCGCCTGCGATTGGCTTGGCCTTGCCGACAACGCACGCGCCGTCGTCCTGAGCGGCGGCGGGTTCGAAGAGGTTGCGCGCGCCTAGGCTGGCGGCGGCGCCGGGCGCGGCAGGATGATCTGGTCGTAGACGATGCGCCAAACGCCGCTTTGATACTGCCACATCCGCGCGTAAGGCCCGCTCAATTCAGCGCCGCCCGCGCTCCAATGCGCCTGCCCCAACACCATCACCAGATCGCCCGCCTCCGACGCCTCGGTGCGCAACACCTCATAGCGCACGCTCTCCGCCGGGACCGCCGCCGCCTGGGCCACATCGCTGCCGGTCGCGAACATGTTCCTGGTGCGCACCACACGCGCCTCCGCCGCCAAATGCGTGCGCAAAGACCCCGCGTCGCGCACCTCGCCTTCGAGGCTAGACACCGCCGCAACCGCTTGCGCCGATCCAACGCCCGAAGCCGCCACCGGCAAGCTCGGCACGTTTGCTGCGTCTTGTTCGATCAAGGCCGGGTTTGCGATCGGGCCAACGCCGCCGTCATAAATCCATTTCCACGACCCATCGCCCTGGCGACGCCAGACCGTAAAATATTGCCCGCGCGGCGTGTGGGCCGCGTCGAAGCTTACCGGCCCGGTGGTGAACCCCATGTCGCCCGAGCGCGCGATGCCCGCGAACGCCGGCCACCAGGCCAGATTTCGATTGCCGTCATCCGGACTCTCGGCGATCTGCTGGGGCGCATCGGTGTAACCCGCCAGATTCCCGAGTTGCCCATCGGGCGCAGTGAATTCACGAAACGCCGGAATCCAGCCTGCTTCTGCGGCCCGCGCCGCAAAGGCGCGCTCGGCGGCAACCACCGTCGCCGGATCGGCTGGCGCAGGTTCGGGGGCGCTGGCGCAGCCAGCGAGAAACAGGGCGGAAATGATGAGTGTGCGCATGCGCGCACCGGGCGCGCGCGCGCCCGCGCGGTCAATGCCGGTTGCGACGAGCGGTGCTCACGTGCGCGTTATTCAGGCCGCATTGGCGCTGAGATCGCAGCCGCCACCGGTCACCCGACACCTGCTTTAACGCTTCATACATCACGCCCGGGGACAGCTAGCATCAAGGAGTTCATCGGCGTGCCCGTCATCGTGCGTCACCATCGCGAACTGGAACTGAACCGCGTCGATTATAGCGGCTCAGTGACGCTCGCCGAGCTCAGGGCGCTGGCCGAGTTCAATCTCGGCGCGCCACAATGGCTGAAGCCCGATACACTGGCTTTGGTGCTCCCGGGCGCCGATTTTCTCTCGATCGACCTTGGCGAACTCGATGCGCTGTTTGCTCACTATCGCTCGCTCTACCAGAACATGACCTTCCACATCCTGCGACGCTCGGCCTGGCTTTGCCTCAGCCCCGCGGCGCTGAAGCATGTCGGCTATTGGGTTGGCGATCGCGATACGCGCGAGGGCATGTCGAGCCACGTGAAGCTGTTCGACACCTTCGAGGACGCCGGCGACTGGCTGCTGCTGCAACCCGATGAACTCGCGCTGCTGCGTGACGGCGAAGACTTCGACGAGGTCTTCCGCAGCGAGACGCCCGCGCTCAGCCGCTAGCCTTCGGCGCCTACATCCAAATCGTATTGGCTCTGCAGATAATTCTGCAGGCCCATTTGATCGAGGTTTTGCAGCTGCGTTTCGAGGAAATCGATGTGCTCTTCGGTATCGTCGAGCAACTCGACCAGCATGTCGCGCGACACGTAATCCTTCTTGTCCTCGCAGAGCGTCACGCCCTCTTTGATGCCGGCGTGTCCGGTGCGCTCGGCGTTGAGGTCGGCTTGCAAACGCTCAGGCACGCTCTCGCCGATTTGCAGCTTGTTGAGGTTCTGCAGGTTCGGCAGGCCTTCAAGCAGCAGGATCCGGCTGATGATCCGGTCCGCGTGCTTCATCTCTTCGATGGATTCTTCGTAGGTCTTTTTGCCGAGCTTGCCGTAGCCGTCGCTCTGGTACATCCGCGCGTGCAGGAAATACTGGTTCACCGACGTCAGTTCGTTGGTGAGGATCAGATTGAGCTTCTTAATGACGTCCGGGTCGCCCTTCATCGCGCTACTCCGCCGCGACGAGGCTCCCGATCCGGGCCATCCCGCCACATGCAATGCCATCGGCGATCTCGACCAGGCAGCGCCCGCAGCACGGCTCGCACCCATGATGGGCCAGAACCTGCTCCGGCTCCTGAGCGCCGGCGTCGATGGCTTCGTCCACCTCGCGCCGAGTCACGCCGTTACAATTGCAGACGTACATCCCGCACTTCTCTGAAAGCAAAGCCGATTTCGGCTAGTCAGTCGCAACAGCAGACAAAATAGCCAGTGACGAGGGTTACTGCAAGTCATTCGCAGCAGCTGGGCGTCTCAATCCGCAGAACGCGCCTCCCTGGCGAACGGTCGATTTGCGCTGGCGGCCACGCGACGCGCCCGCCCAACGCTCACCAAGGAGAGCGTTCATGCGGCGGGTTTTTGGGGTTTTGGCTGTCTGCTGGATGATGCTTGGAGGGCACGCCGCCCTGGCCCAACCTCGAACCGCGCAGCAGATGGTTGAACGGGCCGAGCTCGCGATCGGCGCAGCCGCCTTCAACGGCCCCGCGCGCTACGCACATGCCGTCATCACCGGCCAGGCGTGGCTGCTCGAACAGAGCGGCGATCTGGATGGCGGCTGGCTTCGACTCTCGCTTGGCGGCGAGGCCGACGTCGATCTCGCGGAGGCGCGCGCTAACATCACCCAAACCCAAACAATGCCAGCCATGGACAATGCGCCCTGGAGCCAGTGGCATCTGCGCGTCAGCTCCACGGGCGCGGCCAGGGCGCCGACTGACCCGTCCGCACAATGGCGTGGCGCGCCACCCCAACTCGCACGCGCGGCGCGCCGCTATCTCGACCTCTTCCCATCCCTGCTGTTGCTCAGCGCAAAACAGGCAAGCGACCTTGAAGCGACGAGCCCCTCATCTCTGCGCTTCACGCGAGGCGATCAACGCGTCTCGCTACATTTCGGCGCGCAAGGCGCGCTTGAAAGCTTTGAGATAGAGGCGTCGTTTCCAGACGACATGATGCTCGCGCCCTGGGGACGCACGACAATCCGCGGCGCCTATGGATTCTGGTGGCGGGACGCTTCCGGCGCCGTGCTGCCGCGCCAGCTCAACCTCACCCACAACGGCCGCCCTTGGATGATGTTTGAGCTGAGCAGTTTCAGCTTGAGCGCCACACCACCGGAAAGTTTGCGCGAGCGCCACGACGACACAACCGCAACTGCAACGCCGGTGGACGCCTTTCCCTTCTCGACGCGCCATGAAGAAATCGCGCCCGGCGTACGCATCTATTACGGCGCTTGGAACATCGTGGTCGTTGAGCAACAAGACGGTCTCGTCGTGCTCGATGCGCCGATCTCACCAGGCTATTCCCGCGCGCTACTGCGCCAGCTCGAACAGGATTTTCCAGGCCAGCGCGTGAAGGCGCTGGTCAGCACCTCATGGGCCTGGCCGCACCTGGGCGGCATCGCTGAATACGCACAGCGCCGCGTTCCCGCTTATGTAGCGCCTAGCAACCAAAGGCTGGCGCGGCTTTTTTCGGAAGCAGCCGACGTGCGGCGCTTCGACATGCGAGACGCGCGCGACGGCGCCGTCATCGGTCGCGGCCGCAACGCCATCGTCTTGCGCCATGCGCCCGGCCCAGAGCTCGACGGTATGGTGTTCGTCTCGATCGGCGACGCGGGGCTCATCTGGGCAAGCGACGCACTTCAATTGGAAGGCGCGGCCATAGCCCCTCATGCCCGCCAGTACGCGGCAGAGCTGCTGCAATCGGTTTGCGCCGACCTCCGGCCGGATACGCGCCTTGTGGCCATGCACGCGGGCCCTCTGCCCGCATCGGCTCTAATCGCGCAGTTCGCCGCCGAGGCGACCCCGCCCTGCGCCACACACTGACCCCTGACGGCCGCCGCTTGGGTTCAAGGCCAACCTGAGCTAAAGCCCCGCCTCAATGTCCGCAAAAGCCCCCACCATCGGCGTGGTCAGCCTCGGTTGCCCCAAAGCGCTGGTCGACAGCGAACGCATCATCACGCGCCTGCGCAGCGAGGGCTATCAGCTCAGCGGCAGCTACGAAGGCGCAGACCTGGTCGTGGTGAACACCTGCGGCTTTCTCGATAGCGCCAAAGCCGAAAGCCTTGAGGCCATCGGCGAAGCCATCGCCGAGAATGGCAAAGTCATCGTCACAGGTTGCTTGGGCAAAGAAGAAAACCTGATCCGCGAAGCGCACCCAAAAGTGCTTGAGATCACCGGCCCGCATCAATACGAAGCCGTTGTCGGCGCCGTGCACACGCATCTGCCGCAACTGCACGATCCAAAAATCGATCTTGTGCCCGAAGGCGGCTTCCGGCTCACGCCGCGCCATTACGCGTATCTGAAGATTTCCGAAGGCTGCAACAATCGCTGCACCTTCTGCATCATCCCCAGCATTCGCGGCGACCTCGTCTCGCGCCCCGCCAACGCCGTGCTGAAAGAAGCCGAAGGCTTGGTGAAAGCTGGCGTCAAAGAGCTGCTCGTCATCTCACAAGACACCAGCGCCTACGGCATTGACGTCAAATACGCCGAGAGCAAATGGAAGGACCGCATGGTCCGCGCCAAATTCTACGATCTCTGCAAAGAGCTCGGCGATCTCGGCGCCTGGGTGCGCCTCCACTACGTCTATCCGTATCCGCACGTTGACGACGTCGTCGGCCTGATGGCCGAAGGCAAAGTGCTGCCCTACCTCGACATCCCGTTTCAGCACGCCTCGCCGAACGTGCTCAAAGCCATGCGCCGTCCCGCGAACCAAGACAAAGTTCTCGATCGCATCAAAAAGTGGCGCAAGATCTGCCCCGATCTCACCATACGCTCGAGCTTCATCGTCGGTTTCCCGGGTGAAACCGAAGACGATTTCGAAACGCTGCTCGACTTCATCGAAGAAGCCGAGATCGATCGCGCCGGCGTGTTCAAATACGAAAACGTCGAAGGGGCGCCCTCGCGCGATCTCGCCGATCACGTCGATCAGGACGACGTCAACGACCGCTACGACCGCTTCATGGAGGTGCAGACCAATCTCGCCCACGCGCGCGGTCAGGCCATGGTCGGCAAAACCGTCGACGCCATCTGCGACGGCTGGGACGACGAAGCCGAAGCCTACGCCTTCCGCACCAAAGCCGATGCACCCGAGATCGATGGCGTCGTCTACGTCGATAGCGACGACGAGATTGCCGCCGGCACAATCACCCAGCTCGAAATCCTCGGCGCCGAGGGACACGAATTGGTTGGACGCCCCGTCTGATGGCGATGGGTCCGTTCGGCGACACGTGGACCGAGGCTGACGTCGAAGCCGTCCTCGCGCGCGGCGATCCCAACGATTTGCTCTACGTACCGATCGTCGTCTCGCTTACTCCGCCCGATTGCACCTGGTCGTTCAACATCTGCCGATCGCTCTCGACGCATCCCGATGCACGCGTGCGCGCCAACGCCATTCTCGGCTTCGGCCATCTCGCGCGCAGGTGCGGAGCGCTGGCGCCCGAGATCGGGCCCGCGATCATCGCCGCGCTCACCGATCCCGACTGGGACGTTCGCGGCAACGCCAACGAAGCCGCCCACGACATCAATCATTTCCTCGGCTGGACACTGCCGACGCTCGACGACGAAGAAGGACCGCCGCAATGATCAAAGTGAAACTCGCCACCATCATGGTGTCCAACCAAGATCGCGCGCGCGCCTTCTACACCGAGAAGCTTGGCTTCAAGATCAAGCACGACATCCCGCTCGGCGGCGCCAACTGGCTGACGCTCGTCTCACCCGATGAACCCAATGGCGTAGAATTGCTGCTGGAGCCGATCACGGTGAAAGAGGCGGTGAACACGCAAAACCAGCTTTACGTCGGCAACATCCCGATCACACAGCTTCACACCGACAACATTCAGCGCGAGTACGAAACGCTGCGCGGTCGCGGCGTCGTTTTCCGCGATGCGCCGAAGCCGATGGGGCCAACTTTCTTCGCCGATTTCGACGACACCTGCGGCAATTTCATTCGCCTCATTCAGGGCTGAGGCGCAGCCAGCGCCGCTTCGACCGCTCGGCGCACCTCGGTAGACGTGGGCGTCGTGGCACTCGGGAACGCCCGTATCACACGGCCGTCGCGGCCAATCAGAATCTTGTGGAAGTTCCAGCGCGGCACAGCGTCATTGCCGATCTGCTCGCGCGCCCAGCGGTAGAACGGATCGGCGTGGCGGCCGACGACGTGCGCCTTCGCCGCCATTGGAAACGTCACGCCATAATTGAGCCGGCAGAATTCCGCGATCTCCGCCGCCGAGCCAGGCTCCTGGCCCATGAAATCGTTCGACGGCACGCCGACAATCTCAAACCCCCGGCGGTGATAAAACTCAAACAGCGCCTGCAGGCCTTCATATTGCGGCGTGAACCCGCATTCCGACGCTGTGTTCACCACCATCACCACATTGCCGCGAAACGCGCTCATCGGCACGCGCGCCAGCATCAAGCCTTCGAAGCTGAACTGATACGCCGTCGCCGCGTCCGCCGCCGTGGGCGCAGGCGCTGCATCGAAGCGCGCCTGCTGCTCTTGTAGCGCCGTTTGCACCGCCAAATTACGCGCTTGGATGGTGGCGGCATTGGGCTGGGCGTGCGCGGCCCCCGCGAGCGTCGCAAAGACGCCAGTGAGAAAGCTTGTGCGGGTCAGGTTCATGATTGGCGCTCCATGCGCTGATACGCGGGAGCTGCTTTAGCAGATCGCCCGCCGGCGCAACATCAACGCGCCGTGATCTCGGCCAGCAGCGCCTCGGGCGACACCTCTCGACCGAGAAAATCGCGCACCAGATCGCGCGGCAGCATTTCGCCCCCGGGCTCGTAGAGCGGCGCCACCGCCGCGTACCAGCGCGGATTGCCTGCATCGAAATCGCCGATCTCGGCGCGAATGTGAGCACGCAAATCCGCCGTCAGGAACGCGCCGAGCGCGTAATTGACCATATAGCCAGGCTCTTCCACCAATTGCCCGCGCACCGCCCACCAACTCGCCTCCGCGTGCGGCGCGATGCGCAGATAGCGCGACGTGATGTCCGTCCAAACCGCGTCCGGCTCCGCGTCGGCTTCGCTCGCCATGCGCATCTCAAACAGGCCCCAGGCGATATCGAGCATCACCGGCGCCAAACGCGCCCGCGCGCTGTCGGCCGCGCTCGCGCTGCAACCCAGATATTTCTGCTGCCAAGCCGGCGCATAAACGCTCCACGCCGTCACGTCCGCGAACGCTTCGATCGGCATAGTGAGATCGTCCGGTAATGTCAGCGACGGTCGCGCGCGGATCGCCGCATAATGAGCCGCGTGCCCCGCTTCGTGCACCAGTTCCGCCGCCGAGCCGAGGCTGCCCTCTTCACCGATCACCATCGTCAAGCGCGGGATTGCCGGGCGCCACGCGCCGTTCACGCGCCGGCCGATGCGCGCGAAGTCTGCGTAGGCCACCGGTTCATCGCCCTCGACATCGACAATCACGCCAAGCGTTTCGAGATCGGCGCCCAGATCGCGGTAAAAGCGTGCGTTCGCGTCCAGCAAGCGCGTGCGCGAGACGCATCCAGCCACAGCGCGCTCGGCGCCGCCAAACGCCGCGCGAAAGTTCCATGGTTCGGCGCTCTCATAAGGTAATTTCTCGTGCCACGCCGCCAGAGCGCGCTCCAACCACGCTCGCCCCTCGCCCGGCGCCAGCCCGAGCGACGCCTCCGCGGCTGTGATCGTCCCGCGCATCCGCGCGCGCTCCAGCGCAATCATGCGTTTGTATGGGCTATCGGCGCCCTCGCCGTTCACCGCCGCGTAAAGCGGCGCCATCGCCTCGAACACCGCGCGCCGACGCGTCGGTTGCTCAAGCTCCTCCATCAGGCCCAGCGCCTCGATCCGCGAAATGGTTCGCCCTTCGAACCGCAAATCCCTGCCAATGCTGCCGAAGCACGCATAAAGCGCAGCCCGCAGCTCGCCGCCTGTTGCATCGGCACGTCGCGCATCTTCGCAGCGCGCCTCCCCACTGCCCGCCCGCAGCGCCAACGCCGAGCGCATCGTCGCCACACTGCGCCGCTGTTGGGGAGAGAGCGTCGCTTCATCGATTGCCTCAAGCGCGCGCGTCAGCGCCGCTTCGCTGGTCTGATAGCGCGCGCTCCATGCCTCGCCGTTCGCGCCATCGAACTCGGCCGCAACGCCGGACTCAATCGTGTCCACCGCGCCGGCAGCGTCGAGATAGTCCGCGAACAGAGTTTCCGTAGCCTCGATCCGACGCTCGCCGCCGCAGGCCGCGAGCGCGAAAGCCAGCATGGCGATCAACGCGCGTGCAGCGCTCACGCGCGCACCTTGGGCGCGCCCAAGGTCATGAACACCACCGGCCCATCGGTCGGCCCGCGATAAACGCCGTGCGCCGCGTTCACCTTCATCGCCACCGCCGTGAGCCGCCAGGCTTCCTGCTCGCTGATCCGCTGCACCGGCGCCAGCAATTCGGGCAAGTCGTGTTTGTCGCCGAACCAACGCGTGCGCTCAGCGTCCGCGCGCAGCCGCGTCTGCACGCTCGGATGATCCCAACCCCAGGTGAACAGCGAGTTGCGCGGGTTCCACGCGCCGATGATCTGCACCGGCGCCACCACAAGCGCGCCGTCCTTGCGCTCAAACTCGATCAGGCCCTGCTGCTGGTTCACCGTCCACGGCGCCGCGCCGACCTTCATTTTTCGTTTCAGCGCCGACTGGCGATTCAAGAGATCGATCCAGCTCTCCGCCCAGAAGCGATCCACGTCGACGCGTTCGCCGGCCCAGGGCACGAGCGCGCGGCTGCGCGGCGGAGGCGGGCTAGGCTTTATGACGCGCTCAACCCAAGACATGCGCTCTCCGACCGCGACGGCGGCGCATGTGGATAACCAATCTCGCGCGCGGCGTGAACTTCAAATGTCGGTGTCGTCTTTTTTGCGGCCGCCGCGCCCAATCGTCAGCGCCTTGATCACGCCGCGTAAGGTTTGCGTCTCTTGGCCCGTCGGCCGCGCCCGCAGCAACAACGCCCGCAGGTTGCGCTTCATCAGCGGCGCCTTGTCGAGCGGATGGAAAAAGCGTCCGCGCTCAAGCTCTTCCTCAAGATGGAGGAACATCTTTTCCAGTTCGTCGTGCGACGCCGGCGGGCTTTGCTGGTCGGCGAACCAGGGCGGCAGATCGACCGCCTGGCGCGCCTCAGCGCACGCGAACGCGAACACGCCCACTGCATTGGCGAGATTGAGCGAGGCGAAGCCCGGATTGACCGGCAGAGTCAAGATCGCCTCGGCGCGTGCGATTTCGTCGCTTTCCATACCGTGCGCTTCGGGCCCGAACATCACCACCGGACGCTCGCCCGCCGCAGCCGCCGCGCGCAATTTCTCCGCCGCCTCACGAGGGCCCCACACTGGCTTCTCCATGCCGCGCGGCCGCGCTGTCGCGGCGACCACTAAGGTCGCGTCGGCCAAAGCGTCTTCAAGCTTCCACTCCACCCGCGCCCGCTCGAGCACGCCGTCCGCGCCCACCGCCACCGCGATGGCTTTCGGGTTCGGCCAGCGATCGCGCGGCGCCACCAGCCGCAGCGAGGTCAGCCCGAAATTCAGCATCACCCGCGCAACCGCGCCGATGTTCTCGCCCATTTGCGGGCGCACCAGGCAGATCGCCGGCCACGGCTCCTCGATCGGCGGCGGCATGTTTCGTGCGCGCGTCATTGCCGATTTCGCGCGAATTCGCGTGGGGAGAGACGACGTCTCATGGCGAGACAGTTCAAATCGCATCGCCGCCGCGCCCGCAAGGGCGCCAACGCGCTTCGCCTGGCCGCCTTGTTGGTGACTTGCGCGGCGATTTTGGCTTGGGCGAGCCTTGGGCGGCGCGACGAGCCCCCGTTCCTGCCCGAGCCGATGGAAGCGGCCCTACCCGCCGCGCCCCCGCCGTTCCCCGCCGCGATCTCGGCGCCCGAGCCCGCCCCGCGCGCCGCGCCCCGGCGACGTGTGCGAACCGCAGGCCCGGTGCAGATCGCTCCGGTGGACGATCTTTACGTGCTGAACGCCGCCGAACTCGACGCCATTTCCCAGGCGCGCCCCCAATAGCGTTCCGCCGCATTTGCGGCCCGCCCCGAAGCTGCTACCACCCGCACCGAAATCCGACAGAGGTGCGTGAATATGGCCAAGATCAAGGTGGACAACCCAGTCGTCGAACTCGACGGCGATGAGATGACACGGATTATCTGGGCGCTGATCAAAGACCGCCTGATCCACCCCTATCTCGACATCGATCTCAAATATTACGACCTCGGCGTCGAACACCGCGACGCGACGGAAGACAAAGTCACCGTCGAAGCCGCCAACGCGATCAAGCAATACGGCGTCGGCGTGAAATGCGCGACGATCACTCCCGATGAAGCGCGCGTTGAGGAATTCAAACTCAAGAAGATGTGGAAGAGCCCCAACGGGACGATCCGCAACATCCTGGGTGGCGTCATCTTCCGCGAGCCGATCATCTGCAAGAACGTGCCGCGCCTGGTGCCCGGCTGGACCAAGCCCATCGTCGTCGGCCGTCACGCCTTCGGCGATCAGTATAAGGCCACAGACTTCCTCTTCCCGGGCAAAGGCAAGCTCTCGATCAAATTCGTCGGCGAAGACGGCAAAGTGATCGAGCACGAAGTGTTCGACGCCCCCGGCGCCGGCGTCGCGATGGCGATGTACAATCTCGATGAGAGCATCAAGGAATTCGCGCGCTCGTCATTCATGTACGGCTTGATGAAGGGCTGGCCGGTTTATCTCTCGACCAAGAACACGATCCTCAAAGCCTATGACGGCCGCTTCAAGGACATCTTCCAGGCGGTGTTCGACGCCGAGTTCAAAGATCAGTTCGCGGCCAAGAAGCTCACCTACGAGCACCGCTTGATCGACGACATGGTCGCCTCGGCGCTGAAATGGTCCGGCGGCTTCGTCTGGGCCTGCAAGAATTACGACGGCGACGTGCAATCCGACACCGTAGCGCAAGGCTTCGGCTCACTCGGCCTGATGACGAGCGTGCTGCTGACGCCCGATGGCAAGACGCTCGAATCCGAGGCCGCGCATGGCACCGTCACACGCCATTATCGCCAGCACCAAAAGGGCGAACCGACCTCGACCAATTCCGTCGCCTCGATCTTCGCCTGGACGCGCGGCCTCGCCCATCGCGGCAAGCTCGACGGCAATCAAAAGCTGATCGACTACGCACTGCTGATGGAAAAGATCACCGTCGACACCGTCGAAGCCGGCCAGATGACAAAGGATCTCGCTCTGCTCGTCGGCGACACGCAAGCGTGGCTGACCACCGAAGGCTTCCTCGACGCCATCGCCGACAATCTCGACAACGCCATGGGTAAGGCGTGAAGCGCGGGCGCGCGTGCTGCTCCCCCGTTTACGGGGGAGCTGTCAGCGTGCGCAGCACGATGACTGAGGGGGCGTGCGCCATCGCCTCCTTCGTC
>CXWL01002594.1_pt1 | contig 70825 bp, 66 predicted proteins | sample 590931 | NCBI WGS metagenome assembly CXWL01 (sample SAMEA3498368, study PRJEB10139) | groundwater metagenome | biome: water well; material: biofilm material | place: Germany | collected 2015-04-27
CAGCACGCGTTTGCAAAACGGTGATGTGGCACACCGTTTCCTGGTATCGATAGTGTAACGTGAACCCTTTCCAATCCACAGGGAGGCACGGAACCACATATAACTTGTCTACTTCAAGCCTTAACCCAAGGAACGACTCGACGATAAGCCCGTATATTCAGCCTGCCGATCCCGTGCACCACGTCCATTCACCATGGCCGGTGTGCGGCGAGACCGCTTGATGCGGGCCTACTGCTCGTGCTCGGCCATCTCTTTCCCCCGATCATAGGTCAACGTTTTGCGCAGGTGATGGGAGCCAACTCGCGGCGCAGAGCGCTGGGGGCTCGCCCCAACACCCTGGCCATCATCCGCAGCGAATGGTCATGGCCCAGGCACAACTTCTCACGGTCTTCCGGGCTCATGCGTCGATAGGATCTCTTGGACATGGCAACACCGTCGCCCATCCTGGTGTGACTTGTTACACTTGGAGCCAGAACTCAAGCGGTCAATGCGATAGGCAGGTAGGAGGCGCCCATCTCTGATAATCGGTAACTCATCAGCCGCGCAAGACCGGCGGGAGGGGTGATCTGGTTTCTTTAGTTTCTTTGGTTTGTCTTGTTCGTTTCGTTCGTCCGGTCTGTGAACCAGATAAACGAGATGAACCAAACAAACTAAATAACCCAAACAACGGTCTTTTTATGTCAGGGTTCTTCCTCTTCAATGTCCTCGATCGACTGTTTGAGTGCTGTGACAAACGCATCGGGGTGGGCCAACGCATTCTCCGTCAATTGAAACTCAGAGACCAGCACACCTGCCTTGTCAACAATGATCAATCGATAACCCTGCTTCACAACCCCTCCCTATGTGCAGTCATCCAACAGCCATGAGGCTAATACAAACATGTACAGCCTTCGGCGAAGGTGCATCGAGGAAGCTCTCACTTCTAAACGTCGACGTTCTAGCAGGATGCTGAAAAAGTCCGCCAACGGCATTTTGGTATAAATCGAGTTTTTCCGAAGACTGTTAGAGCGGCAAAGGCGAGTCGGAGCATCCACTTGCGTGATTCACAACCTCCTCCTACTCTTCCAATTCCTGCTGCTTCTTTTTCCCCATTTTGCTCTCTGTCCCCCGCCACAGCCTGACAACATTATCCTTGTGTTTGATCCAGATCAGGGCGCTGACGAGGAGAGAAAAAACAAAGAACTCTTGCCGCTGTTCGTTCACGATCGCCACGACCGGTAAGCAACTGAAGGCTGCCAGCGCGCCACCGGATGAGTAACGCCAGATCGCAACGGCCCCCAGCCAGATCAACAACAAGAGGAGCCCAATAGAGGGAGACAGACCCAGCACTGCTCCCAGGGCCGTCGCTACGCCCTTCCCTCCTTTGAACCCAAGAAACGGAGAAAAGAGGTGTCCGAGGATGGGGGCAATCACCACGATCATGATGAAGGATTCGACGGTGAGCCAGTGCATCGCAACCCAGCTCAGCAGCCACCCCTTGCCCATGTCGCCAAGAAGCGTCAGGATGCCCGGCGTTTTGCCGGACACTCGCAGCACATTGGTGAAGCCGACGTTCTTGCTCCCGACCGTTCGCGGATCGGGCAATCCCATCGCCTTCGACACCACGATACCGAAGGGAACAGCCCCCAGCAGATAGCCGAGCACCGACATCACTGCACAGAGGAGTCCTTCGTTCATGGATCAGAGGAACAGCGATGGGAGGTGTGCACAGTGAGAACACTCACAAGGCTTCAGCCGGAAAGTCGCGCGAGATGGGCAAGAGGAGTGCGGCGGCCTAACGAGGTGGAGACCCAATATCTGCCCACGTCGCGCCGTTTTCGCATGTCTCGCGCTTCCCGCGCAGATTTCGACATACATTCTATCACAGGCCCTTGGCGACGACTTGCCTCCAGAAACTCCACACATATTGACCGCCTGAGACATAGCCGAGCACCAGCGATAAATAGAGCGTGACGATTCCAGCGAGGTGAAGGTTGCCGAAATCAGATAAGAACGTGTCTTCAAGAATCAATAGCACGATGGCCACGACCTGCAGGGCCATCTTATACTTACCAGTGGTTTCAGCAGCCATCACCATGCCTTCGCCTGCGGCAATGGCGCGAATGCCTGTGACCGCAACTTCACGCGCAATGATCAATATCGCGACCAATGCACTCACGCGATCGACATTCACCAGAAGGATCAAGGCGGAGAGGACCAACAGCTTATCGGCAATGGGATCGAGGAGCTTTCCCAGCGATGTGACTTGGCTGTTACGGCGCGCCAGATAGCCATCCAACAAATCGGTAACCGCCGCAACGACAAAGACGATGGCCGCGCTGAGGGATCGGTCCGAAGTGGGTGTGGCGAACAGCACCACGAAAACAGGGATCAAGAGGATGCGTGTGAGCGTAATGAAGTTCGGCAGGTTGAGGGACTCCTGCCCGACCGATCTCCATGCTGCCAATACGCGATTCATCGTTGATCTACTCCATAAGACAGAAGCTACACCCGAGATTACGGTGTAGCGCCTATCCGGCTTCCTTAACCTTGACCTTGGCCGGAACTATCAAACAACTAAGCTGGCAGATTCTATCAGCATTTGGCTACACAATCCCATGCTTCAGTATATCATGCAGATGCACGATCCCAACAATTCGCTTGGCTTTGTCCGCAACGACGAGTGTGGTGATGGAATAGCGCTCCATCATTTCAACCGCTTTGGCTGCGAGTTCATCCGGTCCGATCAGCTTCGGTTGGTGCGAGGCCAAGGATCCGGCGGTGACCTTGGAAAAATCCCCACCCTGTTGGAGAAACCGCCGCAGATCGCCGTCTGTAATCACCCCGAGGAGTGTGCCGGATTGATCAACCACCGTGGTCATGCCGAGTTTCTTCACCGACATTTCGAGAATGGCCACCGAGCCTACAACCGTCTCTCTCACTTGCGGGACGTTCGATCCCTTGTGCATGACATCCCGCACCGTCACCAGTAATCGGCGACCGAGCGTCCCTCCCGGATGAAACTGCGCGAAATCCTGCTGCTTGAACCCTCGCTTCTCTAGTAGCGCGACGGCTAAGGCGTCGCCCATTGCGAGTGTGGCAGTCGTGCTTGCCGTCGGAGCCAGTCCCATCGGACAGGCTTCTTCTGCCACAGAAATATCCAACATGACTGCGCTGTTCTTGGCCAAGGTCGAACCCTTACGTCCGACAATGGCTACAACAGGAATGCCCATGCGCTCCATGAACGGCAACAGCTGCAAAATTTCCTGCGTCTCTCCGCTATTCGAAATCGCGATGAATACATCTCGGCGCGCTAACATACCGAGATCTCCGTGGAGCCCTTCGGCTGGATGGAGAAAAAAAGACGGAGTTCCTGTACTGGCCATCGTGGCGGCGATCTTCTGCCCGATTAAACCGGACTTACCCATGCCAGAGACAACAACTTTTCCCTTACATCGATAGAGCAGATCCACCGCACCAGAAAAGCCGTCGTCGAGCCGTTGAATGAGAGCCTGGACTGCGCGTGCCTCAATATCCAGCACTCGCCGGCCTACATCAAGGCTGGTTGGCCTCTTCGGCGCCGCCGATCGAGCCTCAATCGGCTTGGTTACTTTCGAGGTTGGGACGCGTCGCATATTCGCATGACCCGTTCAAGTAGTTCTTTGAGTTGATGGAGCGGCACCATATTGGGCCCGTCCGATAAGGCCTCGTCGGGATTGGGATGAACTTCCATGAAGAACCCATCGACTCCAACACCCGCTGCAGCGCAGGCCAATGGTTCGACGAATTCACGCTGGCCGCTGGACTTGGTTCCCCCACCGCCAGGCAACTGGACACTATGAGTGGCGTCGAAGACTACGGGGTAACCGAAGCTTCGAAGGACCGGGAAGGACCGCATATCGACAACAAGGTTGTTGTAACCGAACGACGATCCCCGCTCCGTCAGGACAATCCGCTTATTCCCTGAATCCTCCACTTTCTTCACCGCATTGCCCATTTCTTGCGGCGAGAGGAACTGCCCCTTCTTCACATTCACTACTTTGCCTGTCTTCGCTGCCGCAATGAGCAAGTCGGTCTGGCGGCAGAGAAACGCGGGAATCTGGAGTACATCCACAATCTTTCCCGCCTCGGTCGCCTGTTCTTCTGTATGGACATCCGTCAAGACAGGCAGCCCCAGCTGATCTTTCACCTTTTGCAGCACAGCCAAGCCCTGTTCAAGACCAGGCCCACGATAGGAGTTGATCGACGTCCGGTTCGCTTTGTCGAAAGACGACTTGAAGATATAGGGCATGCCCAGAGCTGCGGCAATTTCAGCAATGCGCGCCGCCGTCTCCAGTACGAGCTGTTCACTCTCCATGACACAAGGCCCGGCAATTAAAAACGGCCGGTTCCCCGCACCGACTTTAAATGAACCGATTTGGACTTCGTGTACCATTATTATTATGACTACCTGATTCTGTTGGGATGCTCAAACAAGCTATCCAACGCGGCCGCAGGCGAAGACAAGACCGGAGGCGTAGCCTCTGGGCTACGTTGAGGATCTTGTCGAGCCGAGAACAAAGTTGGGAGCCTGTTTCAGCATCCCAAACTAGTGGCCGCATTTGCGGCGCAACGCCGCCCCGACGAAACCACTGAACAGCGGATGCGGACGATGTGGCCGCGAACTGTATTCCGGATGAAACTGCGTCGCCAGGAACCAAGGATGGTCCTTCAATTCGATGATCTCGACCAGCCGGCCGTCCGGCGAAAGCCCGCTCAGCACGAATCCCTTGGCCAGTAATCGCTCGCGGTATGCGTTGTTAAATTCATACCGATGTCTATGGCGCTCACGTACTTCACTCACTCCGTACATTTTCTGAGCCAGGGTTCCCTCCCCCAGCACACAGACATAGGATCCCAGCCGCATCGTCCCGCCCTTCTCGCTGACGGACTGCTGATCCGACATCAAATGAATCACGGGATGGGGGGAGGCTTCGTCGAACTCCGCGCTGTTGGCGCCGGCCAGGCCCGCGACATTCCGCGCAAACTCGATCGTGGCGCACTGCATACCCAGACAAAGACCGAGGAACGGAACCTGACGCTCCCTCGCGTAACGAATCGCAGCGACCTTTCCTTCGATCCCGCGGACACCGAACCCCCCCGGTACCAGGATGCCATCGACTTCGCGCAGGATACGCTCTGTCCCTTGCCGTTCAATCTCCTCTGATTCGATCCACTGGATATTTACTCGGGTTTCGTGGTCGATGCCGCCATGGACCAGCGATTCCGAAAGACTCTTGTAACATTCCTTCAGCCCCGCGTACTTGCCGACCAATGCGACCGAGACTTCATGCTTGGGATACTTGATCTTCTGAACCATTGCATCCCACTCACGCAGATTCGGCGGACCGGTCTTGAGTTGGAGCAAGCGCACGATTAGCTCGTCCAGCCCTTCCTTTCGAAACACGATCGGCACTTCATAAATCGTCTCGACATCCTTAGCCGTGATCACCGCATCCTTCTCGAGGTTGCAGAACATTGCGATCTTGCCCTTGAGTTCCGGCGGCAGATATCGATCGGTCCGGCAGAGAAGAATGTGGGGCTGAATGCCGATCTCGCGGAGCTTGTTGACAGAATGCTGCGTCGGCTTAGTCTTCAGCTCACCGGCTGTACCGATATAAGGAACCAGCGTCAGGTGAACGTAGAGCACGTTCTCACGGCCTACATCGTACGGGATCTGGCGAATCGCTTCGAGAAAAGGCAGGCTCTCGATGTCGCCGACCGTGCCGCCGATCTCGACGATCGTCACGTCCATCCCCTGGGAAATCCGCATGATGCACTGTTTAATCTCGTCGGTGACGTGAGGCACCACCTGCACCGTGCCGCCGAGGTAGTCGCCGCGGCGTTCTTTCGTAATGACCGAATGATAGATCCGTCCTGTCGTGTAGTTGTTTTCTTTGGTGAGGGTCAGAGACGTGTACCGTTCATAGTGGCCGAGATCCAGGTCTGTCTCCGCGCCGTCGTCCGTTACATACACTTCCCCATGTTGATAGGGGTTCATCGTGCCGGGATCGACGTTGATGTAGGGATCGAGCTTGAGGAAAGTGATCTTCAATCCCCGGCTTTCAAGCAGATTGCCGATCGAGGCCGATGCGAGGCCTTTCCCCAAGGAAGAGACGACTCCGCCTGTGACAAAAATGAACTTGCTCATCGCAGCCCCCATCTTGTCGGATCGTATGAATCTAACCCGCATGCCACCCTTACCTGGAAGGGACGGCTTTTCGCGCACCTAACTCCCGTTTATCGATTTCAGACTGTCGGAGCCTCTCTGTCACAGGCTCAACATCCTCCGGCCTATCCACCCGTAAGGAGGCATGTTTTGTTTCCCAGACTCTGATCGGAATACCATGTTCCAACGCGCGCAACTGCTCGAGCTTTTCCGCATCCTCCAGCAACCCGGTGGGAAGGGACGCCAGCTTCAAGAGGATGTCACGCCGATACATGTACAGGCCGAGGTGAATATAATGCAACCCTTCGATAGCCTGGCTGCTGGCGTCGTCCCGCACCAAGGGAATCGGCGCGCGCGAGAAATACAGGCCGTTGCCGAGCTGGTCCACGACAACCTTCACCACCGAAGGATCGTGGAAATCCTCCGTCGAATCGATCCTGCGCTTCAGTGTGCCCATTCCTGCGTCGCTCTCGATGAAAGGCTCGATCAGATCCGTCAACAAATCCGGCTGCAGCGGAATTTCATCTCCTTGGAGATTCACAAAGTAGTCCCCGCCGAACATGCGCGCGACGCCGGCGACTCGATCGGTGCCTGTCCGATAATCTCCGGTGACCATCACGGCACGTCCGCCGAATCCATCCACGGTCTGCTTGATCCTCTCATCGTCGGTAGCAACCAGAACCTCCGTCACTGCGCGACAGGCTGCAGCCTGCTCATACACATGTTGAATCATGGGCTTCCGGCCCAGCATGACGAGGGGTTTCCCTGGAAAACGCGAGGATCCGAACCGGGCCGGAATCACCACTGTGACGGATGGGCCGGTCTTAGCCATTACCGAGCGCCTCCGAGAGTTGCTGCGCCGAGAGGGTCGCGGTGCCGACCATACCGACCACGACACCTGCAGCATAGTTCGCCAACGTCGCCGCATCTCTTGTCGAGGCGCCGGTCGATAGCGCGAGGGCCAACGTCCCAATCACCGTATCGCCCGCGCCCGTGACATCGTACACCTGTTGGGCTTGAGTAGGAATGTGCCAGGACGCGTCTTCTCCTTCGTACAAACTCATCCCCTTTTCTCCACGCGTAATGAGCACGGCCCGGCACCCCAAACGTTGTCGGATGATCGCGCCTGCCTCGTTGCAGGCCTGATCGTCATCGCCGTGGACCCCGGCAGCTTGTGTCGCCTCCAGGTGGTTCGGCGTAATCACCGTGGCCCCCTTGTAATAACTGAAGTGTTCGACTTTCGGATCGACGACCAGGGGTATTCCACGTCCAGCGGCAAGCCTCGTGAGTTCCGACATCAGCGACGCGCTCACGACTCCCTTGGCATAGTCGGAGACCACAAGACAGGACAGTTCCTTTAATCGCGACTCCACATAACGGAGAATCCGCCGTTGCATCGCCGGCTTCAGTTCCGCTCGGCGCTCCACGTCGTACCGCACGATCTGCTGATTATGCGCAATGACTCGGGACTTTCTGGTGGTCGGGCGGTCCTGGTCGATCACAACCCCGCCGCGCCCGGAACGGGTCGGGCCCAACTCCTTGAGGAGCATACGGCCGCTTTCATCCGAACCCATGACACCGCAGATGTCCGCCTTCCCCCCCAACGCAATGATGTTATTGAACACGTTGGCGGCGCCACCGAGCTTCAAGGACTCCGAATCGACATGGACCACCGGGACCGGGGCTTCCGGCGAAATCCGACTCACACGGCCCCATATATAATGGTCGAGAATGAGGTCGCCGATCACGAGCACAGAAGCTTGCGAAAACCGTGCAATGTATTGACGAAGTTCTTGGGGAGATGCTGCGCCTCCGCTGCCTTGAGCCTCGCCTGCCGCAACCTGGCGCACGACTTTCCCTTTACCTATTGAATGGCTTTGCCGAATCGATCCCATCGTACCCACTCCGTCATTTGACCTTGTCCACTCCACGACCAGTAAATACGGAACGCTTTCCCACGGATTTTTTCCTCGCGCACGAAGCCCCAAAACCGGCTATCTAAACTTTGGTCGCGATTGTCGCCCATCACAAAATAGGAGCCTTCCGGGACTGTCACAGGGCCAAAGTTATCGCGTGAATTGATCGTGCCGTCAATGATCCCCGGATCGATCCGTTGCGTAAACGATTTGTCGTCGAGCACGGCCCCGTTCACCAACACGGCTTTATTACGCAGTTGAATGGTATCGCCCGGCGTTCCCACAACCCGTTTGATGAAATCCTTTTCCTCGTCTTCAGGAAACCGGAACACGATGATGTCCCCCCGCTGCGGCTTGCCGAATTCAATGAGCGCCTGCGAAGCGTAGCAATTGACGGGAGGAAAGCCTGCTTGAAATTTACACTGGCTGGGCCATTGCAGGCCATAAGAAAGCTTGCTGACCAGGATATGGTCTCCAATCAACAGGGTGGGAATCATCGAGCCGGAGGGAATCTTGAAGGCCTGGACGACAAATACCCGGATCGCAAAGGCCAGGAGCATCGCCACAATAATGGCCTCCGCATACTCGCGAAACAGCGACTTCCGGCCCGGCTGTTCCACTGCCGTCGGTTCGCTGAATACCGCAGGCGTTCCCGCGGCTTCGGTCCGTCCCTGTGGGGCCGCAGACCTGAGGTCGTCCGATGGGGGAAGCTTCGAGTCCCCGCTCATTCCTCACCGACTTTCAAGATAGCAAGGAAGGCCTCTTGCGGCACTTCCACGCTCCCCACCGATTTCATACGCTTCTTACCTTCCTTTTGCTTTTCGAGAAGTTTGCGTTTCCGCGTAATATCGCCGCCGTAGCATTTCGCCAGCACGTTCTTCTTCATGGCCCCGATCGTCTCCCGCGCGATGATCTTGCTGCCGATCGCCGCCTGAATCGCGATTTCGTACATCTGCCGTGGAATCAGCTCCTTCATCTTTTCGGCCAGCTGACGGCCCCGCTGAATGGATCGATCTTTATGGGTGATAAACGACAAGGCATCGACCGCTTCACCGTTCAAGAGAATATCGAGCCGTACGAGATCGGACTCACGATAGCCCAGCACCTCATAATCGAGCGAAGCATAGCCCTGCGTGCGCGACTTGAGCTTGTCGTAAAAATCGAGAATGACTTCGTTCAGCGGCAATTCATAACTGATCATCACCCTGGTCGGATCCAAAAACTGTAGACCCTGCTGGATACCGCGGCGCTCCTGACAGAGTTGAAGAATCGCTCCCATATACCGTTCGGGAGTGATGATCGAGGCCAGGATAAATGGCTCCTCAAACGAGTCGATACTGCTGGGAGAGGGAAGCTGCGACGGGTTATTCACCTCCAGCACCTCGCCCTTCGTCGTTAACACACGATAGACGACGGTCGGCGCGGTGGTCAGGAGCGTCAGATTATATTCCCGCTCCAGCCGCTCTTGAATAATCTCCATGTGCAGAAGGCCAAGGAAGCCGCATCGAAATCCAAACCCCAGCGCGAGGGACGTCTCCGGCTCATAGACGAACGAGGAGTCGTTCAATCGCAGTTTCACCAGCGCATCGCGCAGATCTTCGTACCGGCCAGTGTCGGTGGGATAGAGGCCGCAGAATACCAGCGGCTTGACTTCTTTGTACCCTGGGAAGGGGGCGCTCGTCGGGTTCACCGCATCCGTAAGCGTATCGCCGATTTTGACGTCCGCCACCTCTCTCATATTCGCGCAAAGGTACCCGACCTCACCGGTCGACAGCTCAGTCTTTTTTGTTCTCTTCGGGGTAAATTGGCCGACCTCCATCACTTCGAACATCCGGTCGTTCGACATGACTTTAATCTTCATCCCAGGCCTCAGAGCACCATCCACTAGTCTTGTCAGCACAATCACTCCCTGATAATTATCGAACCAGGAGTCGAAAATGAGCGCCTTGAGCGGCGCCTTGGGATCGCCGGACGGAGGAGGAATCCGCGCAATGACCGCCTCCAACACTTCCGGTACACCCTTGCCATCTTTCGCACTGATCGGCAAGGCATCACTGGCATCGAGCTGCAAGATTTCCGAGATAGATTGCTTTGTCCCCTCGACATCCGCACTCGCCAAATCGATCTTATTGATCACAGGGATGATGGTGAGGTTATTGGCCATTGCCAGATTGACATTGGCAATCGTCTGAGCCTGGACCCCCTGGGTGGCATCCACGAGCAAGAGCGCACCCTCGCATGCAGCTAAACTGCGCGACACTTCATAGGTAAAGTCGACGTGACCTGGCGTATCGATCAAATGCAAGGCATACGTCTTCCCGTCCTTGGCCTTATACCGGACTGCCACCGAGTGAGCCTTGATCGTGATTCCACGTTCACGCTCCAAGTCCATTGCGTCGAGAATCTGTTCTTTCGATTCTCGGGCCGTGACANNAACTCATTTCCCAATAAAATCGATTCATTATAGTGAGCGACCCCGATGTTGTCAAAGCAAACGGCCTCCTCGTATACTCCGCATCGCACCGCGTTCCCATGAAAAGAGTCACGGGTCAGTGGTCATTGGTCAATCGGTTCACATTGTCCTTCCACTCTGACCATTGCCCATTGTCCATTGACCATTGACCCAACTGCTATGGCACGACAACCTTCTATTCGACAGTTGATCGATTGGGACCACCGGTACCTCTGGCACCCCTTTACCCAAATGCAGGAATGGGAACAGGAGGAGCCGCTCATTATAGAAAAAGGAAAAGGAACCTATCTGATCGATACAGAAGGGAAGAAATATCTCGACGGAACTTCCTCCATCTGGGTCAATCTCCATGGCCATCGCCATCCGGCTCTCGATCGCGCAATCAAGAAACAGCTGGATAAGATCGCGCATTCTTCGCTCTTCGGACTCTCCAATCCTCCGGCGATTGAACTCGCGCGCGCCTTGATCAGGATCGTACCCAAAGGCCTGACGCGGGTGTTCTATTCCGACGATGGATCGACGGCAGTCGAGATCGCGCTCAAAATGGCGGTCCAGTACTGGCAACTACAAAACCCAGAGGCCGGTCCAAAAAACACATTTCTGCATCTGAAGCTGGCCTACCACGGCGACACGGTCGGCGCCGTCAGTGTCGGCAACATCGACCTCTTCCATGGGCGATTCAAGTCGCTGCTGTTCGCCACCGCCGAAGCAGACCCACCCTATTGCTATCGCTGCCCGCTCAGTCTGACATTTCCGTCGTGCCAGATGGCTTGCCTCGATCCGATTGAACAGATCCTCAAAGAACGTCACCGTGAACTGGCCGGCTTCATCATCGAGCCGCTCGTGCAGGCGGCAGCAGGGATGCTGACCTCCCCGCCTGGCTATCTGAAGCGAGTTCGTGAGCTCTGCACCAAATACGATGTCTTGTTGATTGCCGATGAAGTCGCCACCGGATTTGGCCGCACCGGCAAGATGTTCGCCTGCCAGCATGAGGGGGTCACGCCGGATTTGATGGCGATCAGCAAGGGATTAACCGGCGGCTACATGCCACTGGCCGCGACGCTCACTACCGACGAAATCTACCAGGCCTTTCTCGGCACATACGCAGACTTCAAAACGTTCTTCCACGGCCACAGCTATACCGGCAATCCGCTCGGCTGCGCCGTGGCGCTGGCCAATATCGAGGTCTTCCAGAAAGAGAAGACGCTCGCCAGACTGCAACCCAAGATTAAGGCGATGGCGCGACTGCTTCTGCCACTCAAGCAACTGCCCCATGTCGGCGAGATCCGGCAGCAGGGATTCATTGTGGCTATCGAGTTGGTGGAGGATAAGCAGACGAAGAAGCCCTATCCGCTCGAAGAGAGGGTCGGACATCGAGTAGCAATGGAGGCGCGAAGCCGAGGGCTCCTGCTCCGCCCGATCGGCAACGTCATCGTCCTCATGCCCCCACTCAGCACGTCGCTTCCAGAACTGAGACGGATGGTTGAAATTCTGAGGGAAGCCATTGAGACCGTTACCCAACTTCCGGCGGATGGTGCAGGGTCGTGAAACAAGAGGAGGGGATGGAGGCTGATGATCTTCTGTGCTCGCGCAACGCGCGGTCGCAGACTCCCCTCGTTGGACGCGCGCAGTGGAAGATCAATCAGCCCCCATCCCTGAAGAGAGAATGAGCGAGCTTAGAAGAATGTGGAGGGAGCGGCCAGGTACCCTCTTTGCTCGCAGAACGCGCACGATGAAAGGGATGGAAGGACACCCACGTTGGTCCTGTGCTCCCGGAACGCGCGCCCTCAGAAGGGCCTCGTTCGACGGCCGCACGTAGACCAACATGGGTGCCCTTCCAAGAGAGGAGAAGCGAGCTAGCTTGGAAGGATCATTGATGCGCGCAGTCGAGGGCAACCTTGGCCACCCCTATCAATACCGGGGAGGAGAAATAGAGGGAAGAGGAAGGAGGAGAGGCTTGATGACACGTACATTGGGATGGACCGATCTAATCCTGAAAAAGTAGAATGTCTGTGGTTTCTGATTAGGAAAGCATATGCCGCTGACCATAACCAATTCAACAGGCCAAAAGTACGGTCCTGTTCCCATAGGCCTCAAGTTAGAAATACCCGACGGCTACTCAGTATTTGCTGGGAAAAACAATGCAGGTAAGTCATGCCTGCTACAGCTGATTTTCAGAGAAGTGCGTAATCACGGTCTATTTCTCACGGGCAACTTCGTACTTATACCAGCAGACCGTCCCTATATTCGGAACACAACATCTCCTTCAAATACACTCCAGCAGTACAATGAAAATCTATTCGGCGCTATATCAGCAGGGCCTCGGACCTATCCATCGCCGGGCGTCCCAGATTCCGACTCACTTCATTCACTTCTTTTGCACCGGACAGATTTCATTAGACAGGTTAACGAGATAAATAGGTATCTGCTGCGTCTTGGGTTTGACGAACTAGTCCTAAAGGCCACCCAGATTGCTCACATAAAAGATGTTCAGATTGTTTCTCAGGGCACAGGGGTGCGCTCCGTCTTACCCGTTATCGCCGCCTTGACTAGCAAGGATATTAATTTGGTTCTTATAGATGAGCCCGAACTGGCTCTTGAGGCAAGATCTCAAAGGGTCCTAAAGGAACTGTTCCTAGAAGCAGCTGAACAAGGAAAGATGATTGTTGTTGCAACTCAATCACATATTTTCCTGAACAAACAGAAAGCAGACAACAATCTCATAGTCGACAGCAGTTCAGGAGAAACTGCGATCAACAGAATTGCAGATAGGAGTCAACTACTAGACATAACCTATGGAATGCTGGGAAATTCTCTTGAAGACTTATTCTTTCCAAGCAATTTTCTCATCGTGGAAGGATCATCCGACCAAGTCATCTGCCAGAAGGTTGCGCAACTACTAGGCGTGCTGCCCGAAAAGGTAAAAGTAATATCCGCTCGCGGAATCGACAATATTCAAGATTCTTTCAAAGCTATACGTAACACGTTGGTACCTTTGGTTGCCGGTGAGTCACCATACTCAAAACGAGTCGTCGTCCTAGCGGATAATCCTCCCCCACAGTCTGCATCTTCTTTCGAAACACTCAAGAGTCAACTGAAAGATGTCTTCTCCTGAAGGAAAACTCTGTAGAAGAACATATACCCGAGGAGCTCTACCGCAAGGCAAACTTGGAAAAGGTTACAGTGCTATCGACTCTATCTGAACTAAAGGATGCACTCAGACATGGACAGAGAGGGGAAACGCTCAAACAGCTCGATGACCATAAGAAATTCATTTCAAACTCCATTGCCTCCTCCCTATCAGGAGAAGACCTAACGCTCATACCCACAATTGTGGAAGCCGTGAAGCTGGCTGCAAAATTGGCAGCGGGATAGCGATTAGGGTGGAAAAAATAGGGACATTCTGAATTTCGTCGAATAAAAAATCCCCGCGAAACCATTACACGGTTGCACGGTGCGTGAGAACCAAACAACAGGGACATTCTATATTTCTTGGCGCAGGGCTGGGGCTCAGAGCGGACGTCGCCGGAGGAGCGGGGACCCGTCGAGACTCAGCGAGGAAGAAGGCTGGAACTACCTGCGGGTGGCACGGCGAATTGGGCGCCCCACCGCGCGGAGCGGGGTCCCTACACCGGGCGGGGTGCGAGCACGGTGGGGCTGTTCGCCGTGACAGGGCCCGCAATCCTTAATTTGCCGAGAGCCTGCGGAAACAGGGGCAGGTCTTGCAATCACACATTTCGCAACGCGTGGCGGGAACTGGTTCCTCTGGTCTATCTCGCCTTTCTGGTTTGATTGGTTCGACGAACGAGAAAGACAAGACAGACCCGCGCACCAGATAGACCACCAGGAATCGTCGCTCATTCTCCAGTTTTGTACTACGCTACGCCTTTGCGCGGTTCGCGGTGCAGGGCCTCGGCCACTGCGCGGGGATTGCGCGATGCGACACGCAGGAGCGCGAGCGCTGGGCCATCCGGAGTTCGCCGGCCCTGCTCCCAATTGCGCAGAGTTGCCACGCTGACGCCGATCATGAGAGCGAACTCGGTTTGCGACGCCTTGAGCTTTTCTCGAACGCTCTTCACGTCGGCGGGTCGAAAGGTGGTGACGCGAGCAGGCCTCATTGTGCCTAGGCGTATTTTCCCCGCCTGTCGGATGCTCGTAAGCAGCTCCTGGAATGCCATATCTTTCATGTGAATTCCTCCCGAACGAGTCTGGCCAATACCTTAAGCTGTATGGGCGTCAAGTCCCCTTGCTCGTTCTTCGCGTAGAGGTACAGCATATAGAATGTCTGGCTTGCCGGTTCCCAATAGTAGATGAGGCGAACCCCACCACGTTTCCCCCGCCCCGGCGCAGACCAACGGAGCTTGCGTAGCCCTCCTCCGCCCTGAATGATCGGTCCTTGTGTGGGACGAAGAATGAGCGCTAATTGAAGTGCACGATACGTCTCATCGTCTAGGTGCCGCCGAAGTGCTGCGGTAAACACGGGAGTCTCGACAAACCGCATAGGACATGGTACGCCAATGGCGTATCACATCGCAAGAGCATACGTCCTTAATCCGAAACCGAACGGGGTTGGGAATTGAGGTCCGGCGATTTCAGGCCAAGAGTAAGGATCTCACCATCCGACACCTCGCTGCGCAAGGCGGGTGCACCCTTGCTGATGTGCTGCTACCGGATGTCATCAACAACAATCGCGCATTGGTCAAAGAGGGCTGGTGCTAGTTGACGGGGGAAAAGTTGGCGGAGCGAAGGACCGCGGGAATTCGTTTATGAATGGACAAGATGCTCACGTGGAGATGCGCTGGTGCGGTCACGTGCTACTTCGTCTTTGTCTTTGGTCTCGTCCGCATGTACCACACCACCAGCACGATAAGCCACGTGAGGGCGGAACTCATGAACCCAACCGTGATCCACTGATCTTCCGTCAGGCCCATTACACCATCAAGCCAGCTCATGCTCATGGCAACCCATTCTAGAGGCAGGACGGTCAAACCACAAGGTGGTGCATGGAGAAATTATAGATCGCATGGGCGCGACTCCTACTTCGGGTACAAGCCCTCAATCTGGGGGTCGGGGGAAAGGTCTCGGGGATATTTTTCTGACAGGGTCACGGCGATTTCAGGCNNAAACGCCACTCGGCTGAATCATTCAACGTTTACCATTGAGCATTCTGCCCTTACTCCCCGCTCCCGTTCATCCCACCCGTTGAACATTCACCATCCAACATTGACCATTCCCCCCCCTCCTCACATTAGGATGAACCAGACCGGCTACAAAAAGTACTCTGTTGGCACTGCTAGGAGCCTGAGCGCCAGGAAGTACCTTCGCGGCGCAGTTTGATCGTATCGACCATATGGTTGGGCAGCGATTCAACGGCTTGGAGCTGCCGTCAGTCGGGCTCCTGGATGCCATCAACACTCCCCCTACACCATCAATCATTCAGCCTAAAGAAACAAGACGAACAAGACGGGGTCAGTTCTTGACTTTGCACTAGGCCAGGCCTATCGTCCCACCTCATGGCACGTCCTCTTCGCTTGGAATTTCCCGGCGCACTCTATCACGTCACCGCCCGAGGCAATGCGCAACAAGCCATTTTTCTGGATGATGGGGACCGCCGCCACTTCCTCTGGCTCCTGGGCCGTGAAGTGCAGCAACAGCAGTGGCGCTGTTACGTCTACTGCTTGATGGGAAATCACTATCACCTAGTAATAGAAACCCCCGAGCCCAACCTAAGCCGGGGTCTGAAACGACTCCATGGCACCTATACGCAATGGTTCAATCGTCGGCATCAGCGGGTCGGCCATCTCCTACAGGGCCGCTTCAAAAGTCTGTTGGTGGAAAAGGAGAGCTACCTGCTTGAGCTGTGTCGCTATGTGGTGTTGAATCCTGTGCGAGCCGGACTCGTAGGCGACACGAGCGAGTGGGTGTGGAGCAGCTACCGCGCAACAGCCGGATTGCAGGAGATACCGGACTGGCTCGATGTGCCGTCGGTGCTCACCCTCTTCGATCACTCAGCCTCAAGAGCACAAGCGGCCTATCGCCGATTCGTCGCGGACGGAGTGAATCAACTCTCGCCGTGGAGAGACGTGATCGGTCAGATTTACCTGGGCAGTCCAGAATTTCTCGAGCAGATCGACCGCGTGGTGCGCGGCAAGTCTCTGGTGAATGTCCCGTCAGCACAGGGCCGTCCTACCCGACTTTCTGCCGACGAGGTGCTCAAGCAGGTCGCCGCCGCTTATCGAGTCCGTTTGGGCGCCCTTCTCGATCGCTCACATCGCGAAGCCTACCAAACCGCTGTCTATCTGTTACGGCGCGCGGCGAATGAACCGTTGCAGACAGTGGCCATTCGCTTTCGTATTTCGCCTTCGCGTATCTCGAAAATTCAGCGCGACGTGGAGGACCGCCAACTCACTCCGACGCAAATCCAAGCGTTCGAAAAGTGCAAGGTCAAGAACTGACCACCTCTTGGACACCCGTCTTATGGTGATTACAACGTACGCTCCCCTAAACCTCGGGGAACGGCTCGATTATGCTGGTAGGCGCCTCTCTTTCGGCCGTCATGCGGTCGGATTCATGGAGATCTTTGGCTAGCATCCTCCACTCTTCTTGGAGCCCAAGAACACATTCCCGAGACCTCTCACGCAACGTGGCCAGTCGAACCGATTCATGTTCAAGAAAAGCAAGGTTTTGTTGCTCCTCAAACGTGAGAACAAATGAGCGATGTGCACAAAAATTTCTTTCGCCAACAAGGGCCTTTAGCTTGCTAGCGAGCGAGGCGTTCCCTGATACTTCTTCATATTTTCGTATAAGCTTCCCAAGTGATTCCTTTTCCAGATCCCTCCGGCTGGGTCGGAACCGGATGTGCGCTGGGACTGACCGACGAATTATCTCATATGAAGAAGCCGTCACGATCTTTAAGAGTTCCTCTACGAACTGAAAGTCTAATAGCAACAGATAGACGACCTGCTTATATTTCTCAAATGCTATTTCACTCATAAAACACCCAACTGACAGGGTCGAGATAATGAGGTTAGATCTTGCAATCACACATTTGTGCGGCAGTCTGACCGGTCACGTGCTCGTGCTCAGCCGAAAAAACAGGCCAGTGGATCGGCATCAACTTCTCGCACGAGATCCTCGATATGGTCACTCGATGACAACCCCGGATACTCATGCCACTTCAGATCCGCCCGCTGCCAATAGAGCCGCCACTTGTTGGCTGACCGGATGAATTTGAGCTTGGCCACCGGTAACTCGCTCCATTCCTTCGGATTGTCCCACTTGGGACGCCACTCAAAAACGATTACCTCATGGCCCTTGACCGAATACTCAAGCCGCAGCTTGTCCTTGAGATGTGCCGGACTTCTCTTTCTGCAGAATTCTCCGACAGTCTGCTCAATCCGCTTGAGTTCGAGTTCACTGAACGCCATTGCGCTTGATCCGCCTGTTACCGAATAATCTGTCGTTTGAAGCTTGACGGGGAACGTCTGCTCAGAGGAGCGCCTGAAGCTTGCTTAGGGTCTCTGCGACCACGTCGCTCGGCGCCGTCCCTTTTTTGACAGCCTTTCTGACTTTCCAATCGAGGCTCTTCACTTGATCTGCCAGCACCACACTTGTGTGGTCTGGCTCGTCACCAATCACGACTTCGAACGGGTAGCCTTTCTTTTGGCTGGTCATGGGGCAACAGAGCATCAACCCGCTCAGACGATTGTAGCTTGCCGGCGAAAGGACAAGGGCCGGTCGGTGTCCGGCCTGTTCGTGGCCAGCCTGAGGATTGAATTGCAGCCAGACGATATCGCCACGGTCAGGCACGTACGATCGCCGGCTCATTACAGCGCCTCTCGACCGAGTGGCTCGCCGAAGTCGAGTTCGCGGTGCACATTGCGTGGTGTGATGCGCTTCAAAAGATCCTCCAACCGATACACGCGACGGAGATGCGGACGAACGACAAGCGTGCCTTCGCGTACTTCGATATCGACAGAATCTTTCTCTCGAAGCCCTGCCTCTTCGGCCACGCGCTTGGGTACCCGGATCGCCAAGCTGTTGCCCCATTTCTGTGCGGTAGTTTTCATATGCAGTCCTCCACATCTATACTGTAGATACGGCGTAGATACTACGCGATCGCCGGGACCATGTCAAAGGAAGACAACTGGCTTCCCAACCCTAAACAGGATTGACGCGCGGTTGGCTGAGAGATCTTTCGGGATGCAGGCACCAGAATAGGGACCTTCACCCATGTAATAGGGTCANNCCATGTAATAGGGTCAGGCGTGAGTTTTGACTTATTTCGAGAGCAGAGAAACCAAGCCCATCTCGCGGCGCATGGCGGCCCGGCGTTCTTTGTCCATCCTCCTCCCACCCTTTACCTTAAACCGCTTAGCACTCACTATTTTCGGTCTTACAAAGAAACATTCGCCGCCCAGAGTGCCTCTGCTCTCGGAATACGAACAATGAGCCAGGAGCTCTTTCCCCTACATGACAGATGGTTACTTGCTATGATGCAAGGCACGGCTCGATTGAGGTGTCAGTCTGTGGCCTGTGCATTGACGGCATTGGATTGTAGATGAAGGTTTACGAACACAACGATCCCGACTCCTTGAAGCTTCGGTCTCACCCCTGGATCGACACTGAATCCGATCCAACCCACAGGTATTACGATTTCAGAAAACACCCGGAACTCATCCGGTCGTCGCTTGAGGATATGCAAAAGTGGGGCGCCTGCCCTGCGACCGAGACCTTCTATCAACTTCTTGAGTGGCTCAATGGATATGATTCGATCTTTGAGTCCAATGACTGTGCCTTTAGCGGCGCAGCAGTTCATTCCAATATGCAGGCCTCGAAGCGCCTGCAATGCTCCGGCCGCCTGATGATTCTGTACCGAGACCTGGTCGTGAATACTTCGCCGGAGCAGATGGACTGGTTGACCCAAGCTGCCGCTCATGCGTTGCAACGAATTGATCCGGCATTTGATTGGGGCGCCATCGGCGCCACGCTCATATCGGTCAGGTTTACGACCCTGCCAGAGCCGACAGGACTTCAATGGGGTCAGCAGCTGATGTTGTCATTTTGGACATGGGGGGAGCATGAGCGTGAGATGATGACCAACGTCGATCGCATCTTTCGCAATCTGACAGTAGCACTCCGAGGGTTATCCGATGAGATCCGCCGCTCCTCGCTAGCCACCGCTGTGGACGTGTAGCTCCGAACCGAAGAATGGGGGTCAGGAAAATTATTGACTTCGTTGAATGGCAAGAGGTTTTATATTGGCCCTCGCGGGCGGAACGAGTGGCACAATCATGAGGAATCCCTACCCGCAGGGGTTAAAAAGAAGAGCTTGCTGCTGAAGAGCCAATCACCAGTGACGGAACGCTTACGGATATGCCCTTATTAACCTGGGCTGGGGAGGTAGCGGAGTGACCTGGACGACTAAGAAACCGACAATAACAGGGTGGTATTGGTATCGCCGTGAGAGTGATGGGAAGACCGTGAAGGTTCTCCACTTCATCGATGACGACGGAGACGGACCCTACATTGCAACGTCAGACGATCTAGTACTGAAGGACTTAGAGGGCGAATGGGCCGGTCCGGTTGAGCCGCCACTGTCGAGTCAGAGTCGTTAGACGCTTAGTTGAGGGTCCGGAGAAGAGTTGGGGCTAGGGAGGATGATAACCGTGTCCACCTCGCGACAGCACTGGAAGTCTATCGGTCACTGCAACATCATTCTTCCGATGCACTAGAAAATTGAAACCGCACTAGAAAAATGCAAGAACCACTGGGTGAGCCGGATGGCGGAGAGGAAACTGAGGAGGTGTGCGCATGGCGATCACCAGGGAAAGCGATCCTAAGAGCGAGAAAGGGCGGCGGTTTGATAAGAAGGACCGCACGAGCGCGTCATACTCCCTACCAGCTTCATGCGGCCTCATCGTCCTATGGTTGGCCCTGCTAGCCGGTTGCTCGTCGATCCCACAGGTGCCGACCAATCACATTGTGATGTTCAGCGGTCGCGGAAACCCCGTGGATCCGACGGGGAACATCGGCTGTGCCGACGAGCCAGCACCATGTAATGGTTCGCACTTCTGGCTGACCTCCTACCCAGAAATGGAACGGAGCCGGTACGACAACTACCTGTCGAACCTATTCGAAGCGATGAAGCGTGACGCACCTGTGATCGGCGGCAAAAGACGATTGTTGATATTCATCCACGGCGGATTGAATACCCAGGTGGGCACAATCGAACGGGCTGCCGAACTCCACAAGTCCATCGAAGCAGCCGGCTATTTTCCAATCTTTGTCAATTGGCAATCCTCTCTCGTCTCCAGCTACCTCGATCACCTGCTTTACATCAGGAAAGGCCAGGACATGGGGGCGTAAGGCGTGCCTCTCGCACCCTTTTACCTGCTACCGATGCAGCGCGGAGCGTGGCCCGAGCGCCGGTCGTCTGGGCATTCCAGCTCTGGAACAACATTCGGAGCGTTCCGTTCATCACAACGCAGTCCGAAACCGACGCTACGAGAATTGCCGCCGACATCAAGAGGGAAGGGATTATCGACCTGGTAGAAGGTGATGACAAACGGGACGCCACCGAGATGATTCTGTCAGGGTTTTCCTGGCTCGTCACCGCCCCGACTAAGCTGCTGACGGCGCCGTTCATCGACGCCTTTGGCAAGAGCGCCTGGGATATCATGTTACGACGCACCGACCTGCTATATCACACCGACGGCGAATTTTGGACTGAGTCCGAGGTCGCCAAACAAGCGCACGCGGAGAAGGGCTATCAGCACGTCCAGGCGGATGGCGGGCTCTCGGTCTTCATGCGCCGGCTTCAAGACGAAGTTGCGCGGAATGGCGGCGCCGATGCCTGGGACATCACGTTGGTGGGCCGCAGTATGGGTACGATTGTCCTCAATCGCCTGGTCCACGATTTTGGAACATCGCCGTCAGGAACGATGCCCTTTAACCGGATCGCATACATGGCCGCAGCCGCAACGGTCAAGGACTACGAGGACAATATCTTTCCCTACCTGGCAAAGAACCGTCATGCGCAGTTCTACCACTTGACCCTACATGCACGCGCAGAGGTCCGTGACCGTTGGGAACCCATTCGCTACGTCGATCTTCCCCCGCGCGGCTCCTTGCTGGTATGGGTCGATGAGTTCCTCGCCAACCCTGGGACTCTGCATGACCGCACCGCCGGACGCATCACTAACCTCATAGTCGCGCTCCACAATACACCAGACGAGTTACGGCGTCGCATACATATTAAGAAATTCAACGCGGGTGTGAGCTTGCAGGACACCGATCCGCAGGGACACGGTCAGTTCTCAGCTCCCTTCAGCTTTTGGAAGCAAGAGTGCTGGCAGCCAAAAAGTCCCAGCTCACCGACCTGTTTTACCGAGCGGTAGCGTTTCAACTGTGAAAACAACTAGCAGGTTCGTGGCGATGTGAAATCCATCGGTAAAGTCTTGCAACCAGAAACCTTGCGGCGAGTGGTGGCAGAGAAGGATATTTGGTCAGGCATGAGGCAAGACGTGAATCGAGGAATGGCTAGAGGTTCTTTCAAACCGCCTGCACGCGATTGTTAGGTCATCCCTGCAAGGGCCTTCAACCGCTTCCGAGCAAGCCAGCCCTGGCCAAGGAGAAAGAAAGTGCCAAGTCCCAACAGGATGATGGTGGAAGGTTCGGGGATGGTCTTAGGTTCGTTCACAATCATGTTGTCAAGGGCAAAGAGCCCGCGATCTGTCCCATACCCAGTATGTTTCCACGTCACTCTCACGAGATTGGTCCAGTCATTGTCGAGATAAAACGTTTGAAAATCAGCTACCACTCCTACACCATCAACCTTTCCGTCGGGAATAAAGGTTTTTGTAATTTCGGGATCCCCCAGAACCCCCAGAACCCCGGTTACCAGGAACGGGACTTCCTTGTTCAATGGGAAGCCGGCGAAGTCAAAACTCTGAAGCGAGAATGTCCCACCACCCACTTTTGTCAGGATCACATCATCATGCGTAATGCCGACAGTGGTCCCATTAAAACTATCGACTGGTCTATTACTATCGCCGGGGAATTGGTTGCTGATATGCAGATCATTGAAACTGCTGCCGTTCATTGGACCAGGGGTGAATAGGAATCCCCCTGTAGTCACTGCCGTCCCTGCCGGAAGAATGTCTCGCCGCGATCCAAGCGTTACCCCCAAATCTTCAAAATCAATGCTTGTCGCCCTCGCCTGCTCTGCTCCGCACAATAGCAGCGCCAGAATTACTGCCCCGACAATCGTCCGGCCAAACCGGTCTGCTTTCATAACGTACTCTCCTGCTTCAACTAGGCCTACCCTATAAGTGACACCACCAATTTCCAGCTAAGCAAAGGCGATACCAAAACGTAATCCATTTATTTCATTCAGATTATGTCTCGTGCTTGGTATGCGTTACGTAAAGTTTCCTGACATGTGGTGAGCTCTCAAATGGCCGTCAATACCGTAGGCCATTGTATTGGAAGGAAAAAAGTTATTTTCTCGCACTGTAAAATTTCCTGACATGCTTGGGCAGACAAGATGACATTTGGAGTCAGTATCCTTCCCATTCCTTGAATCCTGCGCTTTCTGTGATCCATAGGGATTGTCTACGGCTCCCTTCGCCTTTTCCTCCCCCCTTCCGTAGGATAGCGGTTGCCTCGGTAAAACCCGTACCTTGAGCCGCATGACGGCTAGAAATCTCCCAATACAGTGGCGTGCCATTATGCGCGCTGTGGCCATTGCGTACGGCGCTACATTCGTTTCGGGGCTGGTGTTGGCTTTTGTAGGGATCTCGCCACAGGCCCATCCCGTGGGCTACCCGCTGCTTGCACTGTTCACCGGCGCCGTGGGGGTGGCTCTCGCGCTCAGGGCGGCCGATACCTCGCGTCTCTCCTATCTCCTGGCAATTGGAGTAGGCATCTGGCTTCTGAGCTCGACCAGCGTTTTGTTTGGAGCGCAGTCCTTTCTCGAATGGATCAACAGCAGTGTCTTCATCGGTATCACAGTCATTCTAGGCCGACTTCTAGTGGGAACAAGCCTCGATACACTTCCAGCATCTGCCGTACCCTATTCAACCTTCATCCAACGAGCTTCTCGGACGCACAGACACAACTAGCCTAGCAAGCGACGCACCCATCAAATCGATGTCCCTCCCATCATCTTGCCCGATACCAATATCCTTGCCACAATGACCTGGCTCCCCCGCAGACGGCCAAGCTAGTACATGCTTTCCACTGATTACTGCGGTGGGATATTATAGAGACGATTGATCTGCGTTCGTTGGGCTTTTAGGAACGACCCAAGTCCACTATATTGGAACCTCTCGCATGGAAACCTATTACTCTGTTCTTGAAATTCCGGACTACGCGACTCCCGACGAGATCAAGGAGGCCTACCGGCTCTTATTGCAAGTCTGGCATCCAGACCGTTTTCAGCAGAAGCCTGCGCTGATGAAGAAGGTGGAGCAGAAGTCAGGGAAAATCAATGTCGCCTTCGAGACACTCAGCGACCCTATACTGAAACAACGGTATGACGAATGGCTCCGTGCCAGCCATGGACGAAATACACAAGCACTTGGGCCTGTGACCTGCCCATCCTGCCAGGCAACCGTTCGTTCCGCTCAAGAGCAGCACGATACATGGGACTCTCACAAACGGAAAGCTGCCGCTGCAGCAGCTCAAGAACATGAGTCCCTCTCCCCTGCGAAAACAGCCATGGCGGCCATAGCCGTACTTTTTATTGTAATCATCGGATTCACGATGACGAAAAAATCGAAAGTGATTATTTCCAACACCCCTGCTCATACATCTGAAACGGATACACATTCGCATACTGAGCCAATAGCAGTTGAAGAAACGCATGTTCACCAAACCACAGATCTGCACGATGGTCCTTCCAACAGCTCTGTTCGGACAGATGATCAGCAGACATCTCCAAAGAACGAACCAACTGCCGCAACCCTACCGGATCGCCCAGAGTTAGTGCGGCAACTGATGGCGAAGGCCCCCGGACGCGCGGCGGCATCCGCAGAAGAGACCATCTCAGCCGTAGACCTGCAACAACTGAAGACACTGGCCTCCCAAGGCCATGCCTCGGCGCAGAATCGGCTTGGGCAGTTGTATTTCACCGGGCAGGGTGTGCCTCTGGACTATACGACTGCCAAGGCCTGGTATGAGAGGGCTGCAGCCCAGGGCAATGCCTGGTCAAAGAACCAGCTCGGACAGCTGGCTGCAGACGGACGGGGCGAACCGCAAGATTACAAGAAGGCAAGACTGTGGTGGGAACAAGCGGCAACTCAAGGTCTATCCCAGGCTCAATACAACCTTGGGCAACTCTATGCCACCGGACGGGGTGTGGCACAGGACTATAAGATGGCGCGAGGATGGTACGAAAAATCCGCCGCCCAGGGTAACGCTTGGGCGCAGGCTCAGCTTGGAGAACTCTATGCCACGGGGCGAGGAGTGGCACAGGACCAGAAAACAGCGCGGGGATGGTATGAAAAANNGCAATTGTTATCGAGCGGACAGTGTGTTCAGCCATAGCATCTACCTGTACGAAATCTCTGCCGGCGTCACGGCCTCGCAGGGACAGTCCGAGGCCGTCCTCTATGACGAAGCCAAAAGAAACCTTGAAGCGTTCTTGAAGGGGCTCAGCATGAAGTTAGAGGAATCACGACACCTCGACTCGTTCTCCCCTCCCTAAGCGAAAGAAATCGGCGGCGGAGGATTCTTTAAGAAAGAGTTCGAGTCGTCCGTCACTGTTGATCAGCGCGGACGGCTTCTCCACCGTCCCTTCGCTGTAGCTATTCACCAGCCCGTCGATATTCCGCTCGCCGACCCGAATGAGGAGTACGCCTTGCTTTGCCACGGAACGCGCCCCTTCCAAATGGGCCGGAGTCAGGTTCGTAATGAGATTGCCGAATCGATCTACATACACAATCTCGCCGACCAGGATACCCTGCTCCCACCTTGGCTCAGCAATCGGCAAGGTCCGGTAATCTCCGATGACCGGCCCGCAGGACTCAAACGGTTCGAGTCCGGCAAGCCTGGCCGCAACCGGAGCAAAGAGATCCCGACCGTCGAAGGTATGGCCAGGCGATGTGCGCCGAAACTTCTGCTGATCGATTTCACGCACTTCGACCGGCTGCTCGGCCTCGAATATATAACTGAGGACGCCGTTGTCAGGAGCCAAGAAAAAGTATCCTGCGCTCTTGACCGTAATGGCCCGCCGCGCGCTGCCGACGCCGGGATCGACGACCACGACATGGATAGAACCTTCGGGAAACTCGCGATAGCATGACTTGAGAAAATAGCTGGCTTCGTCGATTCGGTGGGGAGCGAGCTGATGGGAGAGATCGACGATATGGGCTTGCGGGTGAATCGAGAGGATCGCCCCCTTCATGCTCGCCACAAACCAATCGCGCTCGCCGAAATCGGTCAGCAGCGTGATGAGGGGGCGCGCCGGCACCTTATAATTCCTCGAAGCGAATCTCCACCACTTCGTATTCGACAACCTTGACAGGTGTCTTGACCTCGACAAAATCGCCGACCCTTCTGCCGATCAGCGCCTTGCCGACCGGAGACTGAATCGAGATGCGGTTCACCTTCATGTCGGCTTCATCCTGTCCGACCAGCGTATACTCCCGCTTCGACTGCGACTCCTGTTCGATCAGGAGCACCGTGGCGCCGAATACGATGGTCTCGGACACACGCCCGGCCGTTTCGATGATGCGTGCCTCCGCCAACTTCGACTGCAGCTCCACGATACGCGACTCGATGAACCCCTGCCGCTCTTTAGCGGCATCGTATTCAGCATTCTCGCTCAAATCGCCATGGGCACGCGCTTCGGCAATGGCCTCGATATTCTTGGCACGCTCGACTTTGCGAAGACGATCGAGTTCTGCTTGAAGCGCTTCGTGCCCCTTTCTTGTAATCGGTGTCGGCATGGTCAGCGACGTCCTCTATGGATGATGGTGATATTCCTGCAACGACCGAATGGTCAGTTCTTTTTTGAGAATGGCTTCAATGCCCATAACCGCTGCTCGCGCCCCTCGTATCGTCGTATAGTATGCCAGCCCCTTGTTCAGGGCCTCCCGGCGGATCGACAATGAATCGGCATGCGACGACGCAGTCCGCACGGTGTTCACAACCAAGGCCACCCGCCCGTTTTTGATATGATCCACGATATGGGGACGGCCTTCTCTAACCTTGTGCACGGTTTCCGTATCGACTCCATGGCTGTTCAAGTACGCTGACGTGCCACTCGTGGCTTGAACGGTAAACCCCAGCTCTTGAAGTCGCCGCACGACTTCCAACACTGCCGGGCGATCGCTATCCTTCACGCTGATGAATGCCGTCCCCCCCTTGGGCAGTGGGGCTCCGGCTCCTGCCTGCGACTTCGCGAACGCCCATCCAAAATCCTGGTCGATCCCCATCACTTCCCCGGTGGATTTCATCTCAGGCCCCAAAAGGACATCCACCCCAGGGAACTTGTTAAAGGGGAAAACGGATTCTTTCACGGACAAATGCGTGGGCTCGGGAGCTTCGGTCAACCCCAGTTCAGGAAGGCTCTTACCCACCATGGTCTTCATCGCCAGCTTGGCCAGCGGCACACCGATGGCTTTACTCACGAACGGCACAGTACGCGAACCTCGAGGATTGACCTCCAGGACATAGATCGTACTGTCTTTAACGGCAAATTGCGCATTCATCAGGCCGATCACGCCCAATTCCAGAGCCAATGCCTTCATTTGCCGCCGAATCTCCTCGACCACGCTTCGGTCGAGCGAATAGGGCGGCAAAGAACAGGCGGAGTCGCCCGAATGCACACCGGCTTCTTCGATATGTTCCATGATCCCGGCGACCACAACGTTCGTCCCATCGGAAATGGCGTCGGCATCGACCTCAATGGCATCCGATAGATACTTGTCGATCAGCACGGGATGTTTCGGCGAGGCCTTGACCGCCGATCCCATATACTCCAGTAAGCCGGACTCATCGTAGACGATCTGCATAGATCGCCCGCCCAACACATACGAAGGCCGCACCATGACCGGATAGGTGATCTGCGCGGCGATCTGAAGGGCCTCGTCCACGGATCGGGCCATGCCGCTCTCAGCCTGGCGGAGCCCAAGCTTATTTAACAGGTCGCGGAACCGCTCCCGATCTTCCGCGCGATCGATCGCCTCAGGACTCGTACCCAGAATTCTCACCCCAGCCTTGGACAACGGCAGCGCGAGCTTGAGCGGCGTCTGCCCACCGAACTGCAACACGACGCCCAACGGTTGTTCGCGCTCCACGATGTTGAGAACATCTTCCTCCGTCAACGGCTCAAAATAGAGCCGATCCGAGATGTCATAGTCCGTGCTCACCGTTTCGGGGTTGCAATTGACCATGATCGATTCGATACCTTCTTCCCGAAGCGCCATGGCCGCATGGACACAACAGTAGTCGAATTCAATCCCCTGCCCGATACGATTCGGCCCGCCTCCGAGGATGATCACTTTCTTTTTGTTCGTTGGACGAGCTTCACATTCGCTTTCGTAGGTTGAATAGAGATAAGGGGTATGGGCTTCGAACTCCGCTGCGCAGGTATCGACGCGTTTGTAGGTCACCCCTCTCCTGCCCTTGCCGGCGCCGGTTCGTTGTTCCCGAATCGACGCCGCAGTCGAACCGATGAGCTCTGCGATACGATCGTCTGAGAATCCCTGTTCTTTGGCCTGCCAGAGAAGCGGCTCCTCAAGCAGAGCCGGTTTCTTTGTCTCCTGTCCTGCCAGCAACGCTTCAAAGTCCATCAGCTCTCGGATCTGCTCCAAAAACCAGGGGTCGATCTTCGTGAGGGCAAAGAGGTCGTCATTGGAAAGGCCCATCCGGATGCCATCGGCCACATGCCACAACCGCTCGGCAATCGGAGTTCGCAGATGCTGGCGTATCCGCTCCAGCGCCGATAGCCGATCGAACCCTTCAGGAATGCCGCGATCCAACCCCTCCCGCGAAGAGAGCCCGTTCATGTTCAATTCCAGCGAGCGAATCGCCTTCTGCAAGGATTCTTTGAAGGTTCTCCCGATCGCCATCGCCTCGCCTACTGATTTCATCTGCGTTGTGAGGGTGGGATCGGCCCCCCGAAATTTCTGGAAGGCAAAGCGCGGGATCTTCACCACCACATAGTCGATCGTGGGTTCGAAGGAGGCTTTCGTCACACCGGTGATGTCGTTGGTGATTTCATCCAACGTATAGCCCACAGCAAGCTTCGCCGCAATCTTGGCGATGGGAAACCCGGTCGCCTTTGAGGCGAGCGCAGAACTCCTCGACACCCGGGGATTCATTTCTATGACCACCATGTCGCCGTTCTTCGGGTCCAGGCCGAACTGAACGTTTGATCCGCCGGTATCGACGCCGATCTCGCGCATAATCCGAACTGCGGCATCCCTCATGCGCTGATACTCTTTGTCCGAAAGGGTCATGGCCGGCGCAACCGTAATGCTGTCGCCCGTATGCACACCCATCGGGTCGAGATTTTCGATGGGACAGACAATGACGACATTGTCCTTGAGATCCCGCATCACCTCGAGTTCGTACTCTTTCCACCCGATCAGGGATTCTTCAATCAGCACTTGGCTGACCGGGCTCATCGCCAAGGCCCAATCGATCAGCTTCTCGAACTCTTCCCGGTTGTACGCGATATTCCCACCGGTCCCCCCCATGGTGAACGACGGTCGGATGATCGAGGGGAATCCGGTCTTTTCGAGAATCTTGACGGCTTCTTCGCGCGTATGGGCCGTGCCGCTGGTTGGCACCCGCAACCCGATTCGCTGCATCGCATGTTTAAAGGCTTCGCGGTCCTCTGCCTTATGAATGGCCTCGGCAGAAGCGCCGATCAGCGCGACCCCATATTTTTCGAGCGTGCCCCGCTTGACCAATGCCATCGTCGTATTCAAGGCAGTCTGCCCGCCCATGGTCGGGAGCAGTGCATCCGGCCGTTCCCGCTCGATCACCTTTTCCACAACCTCGACCGTGATCGGTTCCACATAGGTCCGATCCGCCAACTCGGGATCCGTCATGATGGTCGCGGGGTTGCTGTTGATGAGTATGACCCGATAGCCTTCTTCTTTGAGGGCTGTGCAGGCCTGGGTGCCCGAATAGTCGAACTCGCAGGCCTGCCCGATCACAATCGGCCCGGATCCGATCAACAAGATGGACTTGATGTCAGTTCGCCTTGGCACAAATACCTCGCTTCTTAATCAACCTGCTTCGGGCATCGGCCCGATCGCCGGCCTGTATGGCGATGGTGGCGGCGCCACCACTCCCCCTGTCGCACGATAATATTGAAGCGCCTCGGGCAGCCAGGCTTCGATCTGATTGATACGAGTCAAATCGGACGGATGGGTAGAAAGAAACTCCGGTATCGCCTGTTGCGACCGAAAACAGAGTTTCCCGATCATCTGTCTCGGACAGCCGCTCATACGTTCCCAAAAAGGCACCGCTTCACGGGGATCGTACCCGGCCTGCGCCATCAATCGAAGTCCGACATAGTCGGCCTCCGATTCCTGTTTCCGATTGAAGGGCAAGGACACATTGACTCCATAGGCCCCCAACAGGCCCTGGATCGCCCCGGCATGGGCACGTCCGGATGCCGCTGCGCCCATGGCTGCCACTTGCGCGATCTGGTCCAAGATGCTCCGGCTCATCCGCTCCACTCCGTGACGTTGCAGCGCATGCGCAACCTCATGACCCATCACCGTCGCCAATCCTGCATCGTCTTTCGTATGTTTGAGAATCCCCGTGAAGATGGCAACCTTCCCGCCGGGGAGGGCAAAGGCATTGACCATCTTGTCGTCTTGAATGACGGCAAACTCCCATTGATACTCCGGCTTGTTGGCCGCCTGGGCGATTTTTCGCCCCACACGATGCACCAACTCATTCACTTCCGCGTCGTCGCTGAGCGGCGCCGCCCGCAAGACCTCACGGAATGCGCCCACCCCATATTCCAGTTCCTTCTCTTCTGAGAAAAAAATCACCTGATCGCGAGCCGTGCCTGGCGCGCGGTAACAACCGATCAAGCTGCCGAACAGGCCGATGGTAGCCCCGGCCCCGATAGTCGCGCAGAGACTCATCGCCCCACGGACCCCCAACGCCAACATCGCCCGGCGTCCGATCGGCGTCGCCGAAAAATCAGCGATTGTGCGATCAGGTGATTGAGCCATTGCGGGATCGCTTCAATGAACACATCGACAAATCACTCAATGAGACTTCTTAGTCATGGCATCCAGAGATACATGAACTGCGGCGTTCCACCCCGCACCATCGACAGCAAGTCCAAATTGGCTAATCCAGTGATGCCCGAACTCGACCCGAACAGACGCGAATAGATATTATTCTGATACTCTCCCCGCCGCCCATAGGTCACGACTCTTGCCTCTGTGATACCCGCCTTCTTTTTCGCCAATTCGATCGCATCGTCCAGATACCCGATTTCGTCGATTAAGCCTGTCGCTTTGGCCTGATCGCCGGAATAGATCCGTCCATCGGCCAACTTCTTGATTTGTTCAGCCGACAGATTGGGACGCCCCTCCTGCACCACTGCCAGGAACCGATGATAGAACGAGTCGATCACGCTTTGAAAAATCCCTCGTTCCTCTGGAGTCATGACACGAAACGGTGAACCCATGTCCTTGCGGGGACCGGACGTGATGGCATTGGCCTCAACACCGACTTTTTCGAGTAATCCACGAGCGTTGACGGTCAACATGATGACGCCGATACTGCCAGTCACAGTCGAGGGATGGACCATCACACTATCTGCCGCCATAGCCAGGTAATAGCCCCCTGACGCAGCCACGTCCATCATCGAGGCAATGACAGGAATCTTTTTCTTGATCTTGAACTCCCGCAACTCGTGATACAGGATGTCCGAGGCGGTCACGGTTCCTCCCGGACTGTTGATGCGCACAACGACCGCCTTGATCCTGTCGTCCTTCGCAGCCTTCGTCAGCTCTTCCTTGAACATCGCCACCATGTTGGTCTGCGGGATCAGACCCTCCTTATCCTGTGAGCTGATGACCCCCGACAGATCGAGCAACAGGACTTTTCCATCCCCCGTGCCGCTGAGTTGCGCTTCCTTCACCGGTCCAGCCGGCTCAATGAGATTGACCGTGATACACCCGGATTGCAAACCGATGAGGGCGAGGAGGCAGAGCTGAACAAGTATGGCGGGCACTCTACGCATGCTGTTTCTCCATTAGCTGAATAAAGGCGCTGAACAAATACGCAGAATCATGAGGGCCAGGAGAAGCCTCAGGGTGATACTGCACTGAAAACACCGGATGATCGACAGAGGCCAATCCTTCGACCGAATGATCGTTCAGGCTCAGATGTGTCACCAGGACTTGACCGAACGATGTCTCCACCACTGGCGGCCGATCGGGAATGGCCGTGATCGGGCCAGCCACCTTCACGGCAAAATTGTGGTTCTGCGACGTGATCTCGACTTTTCTCGTACGAAGATCCATGACCGGATGATTCGCTCCGTGATGGCCAAACTTCAACTTATAGGTGTTAAGCCCCATGGCAAGCCCAAGAATTTGATGCCCTAAACAGATCCCGAAGATCGGATGCCGCCCAATCAATTGCCTCATCGCCTCGATTGCATAGGGCACCCCCTCCGGATCACCCGGACCGTTCGACAGAAAAATCCCATCGGGTTTGAGCGCCTCGACCTCCGCTGCGATGGTCGAAGCCGGAACGACGGTCACGTCGCACCCCACGTCCACCAACCGGCGCAGAATATTGGCCTTCACTCCGAAATCGTAGGCGACGACATGCCACCGCCTGGTCGTACCGACCCCGATCCGTTCACCGAGCGAGGGAGTCCACTCTCCGGTCCCTTCCGTCCACCGATAGGCATCCTTGCACGTCACGGCTGCCGCCAGATCGCGGCCGATGATGCTCGGAGCGGCCTGCGCCTTCTCGACAGCCCTGCTGGAATCCCCATCGATATGGGTGATCAGACCCTGCTGCGATCCATGTTCGCGCAAGTGGCGAGTCAGGGCTCGCGTATCCAGTCCCTCGATACCGACAATCTGCGCCCCATGTAAATATTCTTGTAACTGTTGCCGGCTGCGCCAGTTGCTGGCAAGTCGGCTTGCCTCTTTCACGATGAAGCCCTCAGCCCAAATCCGCCTCGACTCGGCATCTTCCGATGTCGTCCCGTAGTTCCCGATATGGGGACAGGTCATGGTGACGATTTGCCCCTTATAGGAGGGATCGGTCAAGACCTCCTGGTATCCGGCCATAGCCGTGTTAAACACGACTTCTCCCACCGTCTCCCCTTCGTATCCAAGGGCACGGCCCTCGAAGACCGTTCCGTCTGCCAACGCCAACAACGCTTTTTTCACGTATGCGCTCCGCCCCGGTCGAGAGACCGTTTTACCTTCATTCCGATTAAGAGAACACCCAGGACAAGATTGACGATGTAGAGTACCCGAATCGGCATCAAAACACGAAACAATGCTTCAAAAGCTGCCTTCTTCGCCGCTTCCTCTTTCACCGCAAAGGCCTGAGCTTGAAGCTCCACCGCATAGGGATGCACACCCACGATGATCACTCCGGCAATCACCGCCATACCCGCCAACAATAACATTTCACCCTTGCCGACCGCGACCGCCGGATTGCCGCTTCGTCGGCGATACCACAACGCTGCCCAGAGGATGGCCAAGGCTCCGAACACAAAGCGATGATAACCCGCAAACGCCCTGGTGAGAAACAATCCGCCCGAATCCTGCCCGCCGAACGTATTGAAGACGGCGGGAATGACCGCTCCGATGAGCACCAATAAACCGCCGACCCATACCCCCAGGGCCAACCATTCGAGTGTCAGGCAAACGACGATTCCCCACCGGGACATCAACTGCACCGGGCTACGGCTTTACCTGGCCGGCCTTGAATACCACCCGGCCGCCCACGATCGTCGTAGTGACCCGACCCTTCACTTTCCATCCGGCAAACGGAGTGTTTCGACTCTTGGAGTAAAATTTGGCCGGATCGACCTCCCACTGTTCCTGCTGATCGACAATCGCCACATCGGCATCGGCTCCGACCGCCAAGGTACCTTTAGCCAAGCTAAACGCCTTCGCCGGTGCCGTACTCAGTTTGTCGACCGCCCCCTCCAACGACAAGATTCCCTCTTCAACCAGCGCAAGGGTCAACGGCAGCGCCGTCTCTAATCCGACGATTCCGAATGGCGCTTCGGTAAACCCCAGCTGTTTTTCCTGGGTGGCGTGCGGAGCATGGTCCGTGGCAATGACATCGATCGTGCCGTCACGGAGACCTTCTTTGATCGCCTGCACATCTTTCCAGGTTCGAAGCGGGGGATTCATTTTGGCATAGGTATTATAGCCCCGAACCGTTTCCTCTGTGATGGTAAAGTGATGGGGGCAGGCTTCGGCTGTGACTTTGAGTCCGCGCGACTTCGCCTCCCGCACCATCCGAACCGATCCCTCTGTGCTGATATGGGCCAGATGCAACCTGGCTCCGGTCAGTTCCGCCAAGGCGACATTCCGCGCCACCATCACATCTTCCGCTGCCGACGGAATTCCTGGAAGCCCCAACTCGGTCGAGACGGCCCCCTCGTTCATACAGCCCCCCTCGGCGAGATGCAGATCTTCGCAGTGATCGACCACCGGCACGTCGAACGCCAAGGCATATTCCATCGCTCTCCGCATGACCAGGCTGTTCATGACCGGCTTTCCGTCATCGGAGATCGCCACACAACCGGCGCGCCGCAAGTCCCCGATCTCCGCCAGCTCTTTCCCTTCGGAGCCTTTTGTAATGGCCCCAATCGGAAAAATATTCGCCAGCCCCGCCACCCGCGCGCGGTCGAGCATGAGTTCCGTAATCGCTTGGTTATCATTGACTGGGTTGGTATTGGGCATACAACAGACTGAGGTGAAGCCGCCTGCTACCGCCGCCGCCGCTCCGCTCTGAATCGACTCTTTATATTCAAAGCCCGGCTCCCGGAAGTGGACATGGAGATCGACAAAGCCTGGCAGAACCAATCGGCCCGTGGCGTCGATCTTCGTGGCCCCGGTGGAAGCTCGAAGACCAGGCCCCACCGCAACGACTCGGCCGTCTTCGATCAGCACATCGGCCAGGCCATTGAGCCTCCCAGGATCGATCACATGCCCGCCCGAAATGAGAATTTGCCGATTCGATGATGACTTCATAGGTTCGTTGCTTCCCTCAATGATTCAATGCGTATGATGGCCCAGGGGTTCAGGCTGAAAGCCCTAGGCTGAAGGGATTCAGACTGAAGGCTGAAGCGTTCGGAGCTTCGAACCTAGACCTTCCCGTCAGCCTCTAATTCAGAACTCAGAACTTCCCTGCCCTCTACCCCTCACCCCTACCCCCTTACCCCTCCGCGTTCCGCTTCACCCCTTACCCTCTGAACCCCTTCAGCCTATCAACCTGCATCTTCAGTTGCTCCCCGACAAGAGATAGAGAATACCCATACGAACGGCCACGCCGTTCGCGACCTGTTCCAGAATCACCGACGACAAACTATCGGCCACCTCCGGAGCGATCTCGACTCCGCGATTGATCGGACCGGGATGCATGACAATCACCCCGGGATCGGCCACCTCGACCCGCTCGGTCGTCAACCCATAGAGGCGCGCATATTCCCGGATGGTCGGAAACAGCGCGATGCCCTGCCGTTCGAGCTGCAATCGCAGCATCATGATGACCTGCACCCCGCGTAGCGCCTCATCGAAGTTGTAAAAGACGCGTACCCCCAGTTTCTCCACTCCACAGGGGATCATCGTCGGGGGCCCTACCACCCGTACCTCCGCCCCCAGCTTTACCAATGCTTGGATATTGGAACGGGCCACACGGCTATGCGCAATATCTCCGACGATGGCGACACGCAAACCCTCGAACGACAACCCACGCTCGCGAATCGTATACAGATCCAAGAGACCTTGTGTCGGATGTTCGTGCCACCCGTCTCCTGCGTTAATCACAGACGACTTCACGCCACGAGCCAGGGCCTCGGCTGCGCCGGCCGACGGATGGCGCAGGACGATAATATCCGCCTGCATGGCCTCGATATTGCGCGCGGTATCGAGCACCGTTTCCCCTTTGACCACGCTGCTCGACGAGGGCGAGAAGTTGATCACGTCCGCGCTCAGCCGTTTTGCCGCCAACTCGAATGAGGTGCGCGTCCTGGTACTGGGCTCGAAAAACAGATTCACCACGGTCCGCCCCCGGAGCGCCGGCACCTTCTTGATTTCCCGGCCTGTGACTTCCTTGAACGAATCCGCGGTCTGCAGGATCGACTGAATCTCATCCACCGACAACGGGGCCAGGCTCAAGAGATCTTTACGTTTGAGACCCATCGCTCCCTCAACATCTGAACCCGCATGACTCATGCGGGTTCAGCCCTTCGAAATCACCACCCGATCGTCTTCGCCTTCTTCTTCCAACAGCACTCGGATATTTTCTTCTCGCGATGTCGGAATATTTTTCCCGATATAGGTTGCCTTGATCGGCAACTGCCGATGGCCCCGATCGACTAAAACGGCCAGTTGAATTTCTGCCGGCCGTCCCAGATCGATCAACCCATCCATCGCCGCGCGAATGGTTCGGCCCGTAAACAGCACGTCATCGACCAACACGACGATCTTTCCGGAAATATCGAATGGGACCGAGGTCTTGCGGAGCGTCGGCTGCTCCTTCAACAAGGACAGGTCGTCGCGATAGAGAGTAATGTCCAACTCGCCGATCGGCACCGCCGTTGCCTCAATCTCTTGGATCCGCTTCACCAGTCGATGGGCCAGATGCACCCCCCCGGTTCGAATCCCAACCAGCGCCAAATCTTTCACGCCCTTGTTGCGTTCGAGAATTTCATGAGCGATGCGGGTGAGCGCTCGCGCAATATCTCCCGCGTCCATCACCGATCGCTCAACTTGCCGGTCACTACTCGACATCATCGACTCTTTCTCATTGCAGAGCATCCAAACGTTTCATGTTCAAGGTTTCAAGTTCCACGTCTGTCCCACTTATACATCTCACGTTTCACTTTTCATGGGATACGTTTCACACTATGCAGGATGCTCAAATAGGCCGCCCAGCAAGGCCGCAGCGAGTGAAGACCGGAGGCGTACCCTCTGGGGTACGTTGAGGATCTGAACGACGCGAGAACGCTGCTGGCGGACTGTTTCAGCATCCTGACCGCATAAAAAAACCCTCCCATCGAATATCCGACGAGAAGGTTGAGGCGTGCCAACAGACACACACCTGATTCAAGCCCATGAATACTCCTTACTCACCTCGCAGGATGAGCATTAAAGGTTTCGGCATCTTACTGAGACCAGGCCGCACTGTCAAGACAGATAGCGAACACCAGCCTCCATAAATTCTATTTCCCGCACACAGCATATGTATTTCAACGATAACCTCGCGGCGATCACGGATAGGTGGAATGCCAGAAATCAACTTGCGAGTATCACCTCATCGGGCTTTGCCGCCAGCTTTACCTACGATTCTTTCGGTCGCAGAACGGGGAAAACCATCCAAGGCACGACGGTCACCGCAAACTTACTAACCGGCCTCGGCATCGACGAATTCTTCACCAGAACCGATGGAGTCGGCGTGCGCGCGCTCCTCCCCGATGCATTAGGCTCAACCGTTGCATTGGGAGGCAGTACCGGCACGTTGCAGACGCAGTACACGTATGAGCCGTTTGGCTATGCGACTCAAACAGACCTTGCGAGTTCGAGCAGCTACAAGTACACGGGAAGGGAAGATGACGGAACAGGACTCTACTATTATCGTGCGCAGCACACGATGCTTCAACTTCTGGCGGGCGTCCGGAATCAGATACTGATGCCGTTGACACAGATCCGCAACATAGGTCTTACTCACGGTCATCTGTCTCCGACCGGCCCAGCGCCGATTGAAATGGTGCGCAAGGGTGCGGCACCTCGCCTCGGGCATGACGGCTTTGAGGCGAATGACTTCGTTGCGGACCCATTTGGGCTTGGGTTGGGCAAAAACCCGACAGGGTGGTGCGGGTTTGCGCACAGAGATGCGGCCCTCACCATCGGCTCTACCATTGCAGCCATGAGAAGAACTGCCGGAGCAGCCAAAGACACCGCGTCAGTATCTTGACCAACCAGGTTAGCATCTGGGAGGCCTCCTCTATTCTCTCTTCATGTGGCGAGAGGAATCGCCGGTCAGGCGGATGTGGTCAGCGTTACCGCTTCCAGGTCTCGATGATGAGATGGGGCACGCGCTGAAAGTGGGCGAGGTTATTGGTGACCAGTGTCCGGTTTGCGTCGAGCGCGGTGGCGGCAATGAGCAGATCGGCATCGGGGAGCAGGGTGCCTTGCCGATGGAGTTCGCCATACAACGTAGCGGCTCGGTCTACCACCTGATCGGTGAGCGGCAAGATGAGACTGGCCTGACAGAGGAGCGTAAATGCCGCTTCTTGAGCTCGGGCTTGCTTGGCCTTGAGCCCGCGCAGCAGTTCGTAGCGGGTGATGATGGAGAAGGCGAGCCGCTCGTGCTCCGCAAGGTAGGTCCGGACTCGTTCGACTACCAAGGGGTGCTGCTTGAGGAGTTCAGAGAGAATATCGGTATCGAGCAGGACTGCAGGTTGAGTCATTAGGCGGCCGGTTCACGGAAGAAATGCTGCCGGTCCAAGGCGATCGCCTCCACTTGCGCGACCTCCTCGGGGGTGAAGCCCTGGTAGACCCGCGCGGCCCGCTGTAGAATGTCCTCGACACTGACGGGAGCTGCCGTCTCCACCGTGACCTGCACCTCCGCATCATCCGCGAGCGCCAGTGGTTCTAATGGCTGCAAGATTCCGTCATGGTATCGAGCCTTGATGATCTGTCGCATCGTGGGTTCCTCCTCCGTTCTCCCTGATTCAGGCTTTGCCGATACCTATTGTACCCAAACTGCATGGAAATCTCACTACCTGGTGAAGAACCACTCATGACCATCGCCGACAATACACAAGGCTACACCCTCACGGTGACCAAGCTCGCTACGACAGGGAATGCTGTCACGACGACCTTCACGTATGAGCGACCTACAATCAGGTCCCACGGTCACCGATCCGCTGAACCATACCACCACGTTCAGCTACGATACCAAGGGCAATCTCACAACGATTACCGATGCCCTGAGCAATACGACAGCGATCACGGTGAATCCCCAAGGCCAGCCGCATACGATTACCAATCCCCTCAGTAAAATGACCCCGTTCTCCAACGAACTCGACGATCTGATCAAGGTAAAACATCCGTTGAGAACATGAAAAGAGTTTGAAGATTTTTTTCGGTCGGGCAATACGGTATCGAGTAGCTCGCTGACGAGCTACTGCTTCACTTTTCTCTCTTGGGAACTTGCTTGAGTTGCTACAATCTCGGCCATACCTTCGGTCCGCGCGTCCAGTCCGCCACGCAATGCCCATCGGGTTTCGAATTTAACCTGCGACGAACTCGCAGGGGCCTACATCCATGATCCCGCCGTCAGGTGCCCGAGGCTCGTCACCAGTCATCGGTCACTCAAAGGATGTGACTTGTCAGGGAATCGTCTGAGTGAAACCGTGATGGACGTGACTGAGACCAGGATGGTCCGCTACGCGGCACGAATATGACAGCCTGATAGACGAAGGGGCGAGGATCAACGATCCTCGCCCCTTGGCAGCCACTGCCCGATGGAGGTGGTGAGTGGCAGGGAGCTCACCTCGGCGTGGCAACCAGCGCTAGAGTTAACGATTCGACAAGAATTCCATCGTCCTATATAGAGGATGCGCAGCAACGAGCATGCCTGTGCATCAATCCTTTGATTTCATGTGATATTCATATCGACTCTCACCTCGATATGTAAAAAATGTTAACCGTGCCCGTGCCTTCCAATCTTCATCGTGCCGTGACCGCTGCGATCTAGCAACTTAACCAATTGAAATAGCTCTCTGCATAGAACGCCAACGCTGCTGCGTTTAAGTTCACAACTCTGTAAAGAATGTTGACGGTCAATTCGGTGTCGAAACTGGCAAGCTAGAGCCCAGTGCCACATGGTCCATCCCACAAACATCAGCCGCCCATCGAAACGCTTCTCCCGGCAGCAACGCTTCACCCCCCATGGGCAGACTTCACCACTCATGAGGCCACATCGTATAGTGGGTCGACACAGATACTACCCTTCTCCCGTCTCTCAATGAGAAAAGAATTGGCTGTTGAAATGCATGGTTGGGCCCTATCGGCATAGAACGCTCAATATTTCTCCCCCTCCCTCCGATATAGCTCACAACAGATACAGCGAGAGACCTAACTACCCAAGATACGGAGGAGGATCGATCATGTGGCAGCCTGAGAAGCCCGAGAGCAGACGTTCAACGCAATTCTTGTCAAGCATGGGAGAAAGTCTGCCGAAATCTCCCAGCACTCTGCCGGAAACTACAGAGGCAGTCGTGGCCTTTGTCGGTAAAGGCGTTGAATTCAAGGGAACGATCTCCTACAGCGGAGCCGTACGGATCGATGGAATCCTTGATGGAGAAATCCAGACCGACGGAACCTTGCTGGTCGGAGAAGAAGCCGTCATCACGGCAAAGGTCAGCGCAGGAACCATCATCTGTATGGGTAAGATCACCGGCGATGTCTCGGCAACTGAAAAAATCAAGCTGCTCGCTCCCGCTGCTCTCAACGGCGGAGTGAAGACCCCGATGATCTCGATCGAGGACGGAGTGCATTTCAATGGTACGCTCGAAATGATCGAGGGAGTTCGGGAAGTCTCCCATGGTTCATCGCCTCGTTCCGTCGATGATCAGGGAGTCTCAGTCATCAAGCGCACCGCAGCCTAACGAAGGACGTGACCTTTAAAGGCCTCTTGACCCTGAAGGGCAACATCCCTGTCTACGATTGGCTTGAGGGCGAACTGCGTTCAGCCGGACCAAGGACAGTTGGGGAACAGGTATCATCGTCGGCGAGATATGCACCCCGACGATCTTCATTGAAGCAGGAGCGCTTGTTCATGGCCGATCCGAAATGGGTAGCAAAAGACTGCGCGCTCAGAAACCCTACGGCCGCTTGAGTTCTTCAAGCGTAAACTGCTTCGGCAGCATCACCGGAAACACGATACCGATGGGATCACCCCGTTTGATGGTCGTCGGCTTCGTGAGCTGCAAGAGAAAGTTCGCGGTGAAGGCATCATAGTCCTGAAGCCAGTCGTACATGTTCGGCGTGCGTTTGTACTCTTGAGTCTTCATCCCTTCCCATACAAAAAACGTCCGCTCCGGGTAATGATAGAAGTGGTTCGGCAGATCCTTCATCATCAACCCCACCTGCTTGGGATAGTAAAACCGAATCCCACAGCAGAGCTTGGGATAGCCGCTGTTTAAGATCGCATCGACATAGGTCCCTGAAAACGACTTATAGCCGAGAATTCGCTCTTCCGGCATAATCGGCGGCGCTTGCCACTTCACGCCATCGGCCGTCCGGCGAATCTTACAGTCTGCTGGCGACCGAATGAGCCAACCATACTGGCCCACTGTCCGCACCGGTCCGCAATCGTCGGGGATTACCTTATAGCCCTCGGCCGCCACCTGCCGCTGCTCATTCAGCGACATCCCGGAGAATAGAGGCCGATGCGGCGCAAAATCGAGCCTCAGTCGCTCCGGCGCGATGGCAGTCGAATACTCCCGCTCCCAATAGATGGCGATTGTCTCGCCCGGCTCCTCGCCGGCAACCTGTTCTGCTGTTGGCTCGCTCATCTCGCCAACAGTAATGGATCTAAGACACCCCGTGCAAGCACGTTAGCAGGACGTGGGAAACTGTTGTGGCACGTCCGGAACAACAATGGATGGCTCCCATGCTGGAAACTATCGTCGTTGCCGCTGCACTGTACGTCTGCCGGGCGAGATCTATTCTCCGATACGCTCCGCGCCGGTTGTCAACCCGCTTCAGGAGTCCAACAAGAAAAACTTCAGCACGATTCCGAAGGCGCAGGGAGGGATATGCGGTCGATGACAAGAATCTATGGTTTTACTGCGAGGCGCGGTAATCCGCGTCGATCTCAGCGGACCAGTCTCCCGCCATCAACTCTTGTGCCCGCGCACGTACCCGTTCATCAGGATCGTTCAAGGCCCGGATGAGGGGGGCATCCCCTTCCTGAAATCCCTGTTTGGCCGAGATATTCAGATCTTTGAGCCGTTCCTGGGCTGCCAAATCATCTGGTACCATGGCCTTGTGATTCGACCCTCCGAACTGTTCCTTCGGCAGCGCCGAGGAACCAGGGGGTAGAGAAAGAGTATCCTTCGTTGTCGCAGAGGTCGTAGCGTTCCCGGCGGCAGGGCTCGTCTGCAACCCGGCTGGTTCGCTTACTGCTACGGGCGAATTGTGGCTCGATCGATCGTCAGAAGCGCCCGGGCCACAGCTAAATCCCCCTGCGAAGACGCTCATGCTCAGCAGCAACCCGGGAAGCCCTCGCTTCATTCGTAGCCATACAGTCTTCATAGGCATCCCACGCAGGGTAGCAGTAAGATTAGGTGTCAGGTAGGGGGACCGACGCCAGCTCCGTTTGAATGGAGCTGGCGTCCGCCTGGTTGCTTGAATTGTCACAACCGCTCTATCACGACAATGCGCGCCTAGGGTGCCAATGGTACCCGTGCACCACCGGACCTCGCCTGCATGCCCGGAGCGAAGAGATCGCCTGAGTTCGGAACGCAGAACCCCGACGAAGGTGCATATCCCAAGGCACCGACGGCAGGGAGCATGAAGGAGATGTCGGTTGCCTTGCCGTCGCGGTTCTGGTCGCTTGCATAATGCCCATCGGTTACCTTCAATTGCGGATGGTCGAACGGCGCCACGTCGCACTGTACGCGCCGGTCGGTGAGCGACTTCAAGAACCGCTCCAGCGCAGCCAGATCGTCGTTATCCACAGTCATCGGACTAGTTCCAATCAACCGTGATTCACATGCGATCCTCGGTGCGGTTCCTTGAGGAGCTTCGCAATCGGCCAAGCCGAGAGGAACAATGACGCCAGCGGTATTGCTGCCGCAGTCGCTACCCAATGCTCCCAAGGCCGTTTTACCATCTGGGCCAGAGCCAGAGTTGTCGCCAGTCGTACAGGTACTTCCGGCTGGACGATCGGCGAAGTTGTTGGCGGCTGTGACATCACGCCGGTTCAAGCCGCGGTTGTAGGTCTTCAATACTTGCCGCAGCGACGGATAGCCCCCCCAGCTGAAATAGGGCGGTGTGAGCGCAACGTTGCGGAGGATCGGCATCTTGGCCGAGCCGTCCACCTCGAGCTTGGCGAAGGTGCCCGGCGCACCACTGCCGTCTCGCGTCGGTACCGTTCCCGCCGTAATTGCCCGTTGAACGGGTGGATCCTGGACGGCATTGGGCAGGCCGTTGAGATGATTCCAGAGTTGCCCCCCAAACGAGAGCGGGTTGCCGTAGGGATCCGTGTTCCCGCTCATCTGATCGGTGAATGCAGGCCGGAGACCGATGCCGGCAAAGCCTCCATCCGCAAGGGCTCTTATGCCACTTACGTCGGGGAATGCTCCCCCCAAAACTGGAAAGGTCTGGTTAATCCCGTTAATATTCTGCGTCGTGTTCCCGGACAGCATGGGCTGAACGGGACTTGGGCCCCCGCCACCTCCCGCGTTGTGGCAGATGAAACAGCTGCCGCCCCTCAGCGCAGTGGGAGGCACCGCGGGGTTGCTGACACGGGAGAAGATGGTACAGCCTCGCACCAACAACTCTTCATCGCCGCTAAGAGGCGGCGTAGCAGAGGTGGTACAGACTCCAGGCGGACCGAATCGCGGGGTCATGACCAAGCGGCCATCCGCCTGGCGAGAGTCGAATTCGCTCTGGTCCGACACGAGGGTCGATTCGTAGAGCATGATGGAAAGGCCCCAGAACATGGAGAAATTGATCTCCATCTGTGTGTACCCTTTCGGGTCTTTCACCAATTGCCCATTTTCGATCCTGTAGCGTCCCGGCGCAGCCCAATACTTCGGATCGAACGTCTTTCTGATCAACTCCGCATAGCGGTATTGCAACTTGAGACCCTGCCCCCGGGGGCTGACATAGGGTCCGAGCACGCTGTCAGTCTTGTCCACCTTCTGCTGGAACAGCGGGATGGTGAACAATAATTTCCGCCCGACATCAGGAAAGGACCGGCCACCGCAAGACATCTCCAGATCGCTGAGCGGTGGACCGACGGCCTGGGAGGCGAGACTGGCGTTCTCGACTTGTAGATATCCAAGCTGCGGCTTGTTGGTCTGATCCAGGACGATCAGTCGCTTGTTGGGATCGCCGTTGATGTCACGCATGCCGAAGACGCCCACGCCGTTGAACAGGTTGTTGGCACGACCGTCCCAGAAGTTGCGGTGATAAAACGCTACATTGACTGTGGTCGGCGTGTTGCGTGGCTCCACTTGGCGCGCCGCATAGCGGCCCGCGTGGAAGATCTCGCCTTCCAGCTCACATTTGTCCGTCCGACCCATGATTTTCACCCTCCCGAAGGTTGCATCGAAGGCGCCCTGGGAGGAGATGCGGTCGTTCGTAGTGGTCTTGACCAGCGAATTCCGGTCTGTCTCGTCCGCGAGCTGATGCAGGGGCATATCCGCCGGCTTCAATGTATAGTTCGGACCGGCCGGCGAACCGGACGGCATCATGCCTGGAGCGACCTGGCCAGTATCAGACCGCTCTGAGCCGAAGGTCGTATCTCCAGTCACTCCTTTGGTGATGTCGAGGAAACCCGGGTTGATCTGGTTTTTGAGCCTCGCGTCGGCTCCGGCGTGGAAGTGGCAGCTGGCGCAGGCAGTCCCATCGCTGCCGACTTGCTGATCCCAGAACAGCGCCTTCCCCAGCACGAGGCCCCACTGCCGGCCATCCGCCTTGAGAATCCCGACCTGCTCGAGCGTCTGCTGCGTCACCCCATCCCCGGCCATCACAAAGGGTGTCGGAGGGTTAAGCCCAGCAGCCACGAATGGCGCTTGTGCCAGGATGACAAGCATTCCAATGCTCATCACTCCAAAACTTTTAAACCTACCTCGGAGTCTGGGGAATGCAGTGGTCACGGTATACCTCCTTGTTGAACTATTAATGAAGCTCCCCGCAGCAAGCTGCGGGGTATCTTGCGAAATTATCCGAAAGCCACTACCCTCCTTCGCCAAGGCTACGGAAGGTCCCCCTCGCCTTCATCCCCGTGCAGGCTACGGGGTATTCGGCGAAGGAGAATAGAAAGGTGGAATGTGGGTTGCCTCAGTCGTTTCCGGTTGAAGTAGAAATGGTCGATTCCGTCCCAGCCCGTTGATTCGTAAGAACGCCATTCATTGGTTTCGTGTTGAAATCGTGCCCACCAGTAAGACATCACAAGAGCGCGCTGCCATTGCCTTTCAGCGAAATACACCGGTTAACTGGACACTATTGGTGCTGCCTGTTCATTCTGGATTGCTAGCGGGCTACGTATATTCGTTAGGGCTGAATTCTGTCTATAACCACTATGGGGGGGCACCCCTCTAAAGGAGGGTTGCGCGGATCGCGGTGGATCTTTTTCTGCACTCCGCGTTATCGGAGGCAGGAAGGCGGCGAGGATCTTGTGCTTGAGGTAATGCTCGTCGCAGTCGCCGTAGGAACGACAGGAGACGCCCCCACAGGATAGCTGAGCGTGGACCGGCAGGACGGTTAATCTGGTTAGTCTAGTCCAACTAACTCGGCGAGAAAACCAAGTAACGGTATTCTTACGCTGGCGAGCTTGTTCAGTATCCTGCTAGACCTTCTTCATGTGGAATAGTGTCAAACCAGCCCTCAGCCTTGCCTTCGGCAAGATGGTGCGATGCATCCGAAACGTGGAAAGCTGTTCGACCGGTTCTTCCCAGGAAACGTGGAGTCCGTGGAATGCGCCGTACTGACCTAGCTGGGCTGGGCCGATGACGAACGCATCGCCTCCTTCCCGAAGAGCCAGGCTGATGCGCCGCATCTGTTCGGAAAGACTATTCGGCAAGTCTCTGCTGCCATAGGGCACCCAGTGGTAGACCACATCATAATAGGAGTGAGGGGTGTCTCGCTCATACAGATCTTTGTCTGGAACGAATCGAATGCGCGAGAGCCAATCCCATCGCTGTAACTCGGCACAGATACTCCAAAGTTTTTGCGCCTGTTTTTGCGCAAAGGCCCGGTGCCGGACCAGCACGGTATAGTCTCTCGGCCGATCGAACGTGATGCAGGTCGCCACCACAGCATCGCCATTGTCGATGAGCACACGACCGGCCCGCGAAAGAGCCGCGCCGATTTCCCGATCCTGTTCGGCAAGATCCTCCAGATAATCGGCCACAAAGGGCTGCGCCTCACACTCACCGATTTCCGACTCATCTTCCGGATAGAGCAAGACCGCGCCGTAGGCGTCGGCGGGAGCGATGGGAGGAATGCCCTGGGCAAAGACCGAACGCCAGTCGACGGGGCTGATGGCAACCGGTTCACCGGACTGCAGGCTCCCTTGAGGCAGAGTCACGGACAACGTCGTTTCCCGATCGCGATCCCTCAGGATGATTTGCGCTCCGGCAATCTCTGCACTCCGATCGTAAGGGGCCAAGCGACGGCCTTTCCGACATAGATAAGAGAGCCCCGAGGAATCTGACGCCATCGTCACCTTGCGTAACAGACCGTCCTGCAGGGTCAGGCACGCTCCAGTGCCCTGATCGAAATATCGAACCGGCATCGTTGCAACCGGCAGCCACATCACGCGATTGGACCGTTCAGGGGTCATGAATACCGTGAACGGATCATTTCCGTCAGGCGCCTGTGGGGTAAAAAAACTGCTAAACAAGCGGAAGGCCGCCTCAGACGGATAGGTGGGGATACCCCGATACCGCAAGGGTCGGGGGGGCTGGCTCCCACTGTTCTGATCGTCGTAGAGTCCGCGAATCAATTCAAAGACAGCAGATCCCGTTCCCGGTAACAGGGACTGAAACAGTTCGACGACCGGCAGGAAATCGATCGAGGGCCAATTCATCGCCCCCATGCAGGACATGAAGCGGGCCCGCTCGAAATCCCCGCCCTCAAGCACATAGAACGCGTCTTTCCTTTGACGGATCGTCGCCCTACCGGTTGGCTCGATTTGAACATCCTCGTCCCGATAGAACAACCGCACGTCTTCGAGCGAAACCCGGAGCGCCTGAGCGGCCATCGTCCGCAGATCATCTGCCGTAAGCTGTTGCCAACCGGACTTGCCTGCAAGATTGAAACTGGTTTCATTCACCAAGCCTCCTGGCTTCAACCCGACCCATTGCCCCCAATCCAACCGTATCCGAGCACGGGAGAGAATCGCATTGCCAGTGGCATCAGTCCCCCACTCACATTCATGCAACGGATTGCCTCCCGGATCGGTCGCAAGAAATCGACGGCCGTCCGGTCGATAGAAGACAAGATGCCCGGTGGGCTGGCAGACCACTCGCCCGCCCGCCTGCTCCAGACCCTGTGCAAATGGAAGATTGGTTGAAAAGCTGAGATGACCGGAAGTTGTCAATGCGGCACGGTGTGAATCGGAGGGCATCTACTCGCGGATTTGCCCGCTCCCCATGACGATGAACTTGAAGCAGGTCAATTCTTCCAGCCCCATCGGGCCCCGGGCATGGATACGGGACGTGCTGATGCCGATTTCCGCTCCCAGTCCGAACTGATAGCCATCGTTCAATCTGGTCGAGGCATTCACCAGCACCGCGCCGGCGTCCACCTCGCGGAGAAACCTCATGGCCTTTGGATAGTCTGACGTTACGATCGCCTCCGTATGGCGCGATCCATACTTGGCAATATGTTCCATCGCTTCATCGACGTTCTTGACCACTTTCACCGCGAGGGTGAGATCGAGGAACTCTTTTCCGAAATCATCGTCGGTTGCGGCTGTCGCCGCTGGGGACAGCTGACAGGTTTTCTGGCAGCCGCGAACCTGCACTTTGGCCGCAACGAGCTTCTCAATGAAAGGGGCGAGCCAGTTACGCGCAATGCCTTGATGAACGAGGAGGGTCTCCATCGCATTGCAGGTCGACGGCCGCTGCACCTTGGCGTTGAAACAAATCTGCTCCGCCATGGCAGGGTCGGCATCGGCATCGACATAAATGTGACAGACCCCGGCATCGTGCCTTAAGACAGGAATCGTCGCATGCTCGGAGATGACACGCATCAGCGATTCACCGCCGCGCGGGATAATCAGGTCGATGTAGCGATCTTGTTTCAATAAAATTGGAACCAGCTCACGATCGGGGCGCGCGACAAAACTGATCGCCCCTGGCGGGACGCCGGCTTTCTCCGCCGCCTCCGATAGGATCGTCGCAATCGCGGTATTCGAATGGATCGCCTCGCTCCCTCCCCGAAGCACACAGGCGTTCCCGGATTTCAAACAGAGGGCGGCGGAGTCTGCCGTGACGTTCGGGCGGGACTCGTAAATGATTCCAACGACCCCGATCGGAACCCGCACACGCCCCACCTGCATTCCATTCGGCCTGGTCCACATCTTCGGCATGTCACCGAGTGGATCTGGGAGCGCCGCCACCTCGCGCAAGCCGACCGCCATCTCGACAATCCTCTTGCTTGTGAGACGCAGCCGATCTGCCATTGCCTTTTTCTCCGGCGCGGTCCCGAAGGCTTCGATATCCAGTTCGTTCGCGGCAAGCAGCGCGTCTTTCTGCGCTTCCAGCGCTTCGGCCATCGCCAGAAGAGCCCGATTTTTCACCGTGGTCGAAAGCGTCGCCAGCCGGCCTGCGGCCCCTTTGGCGCGCGTGACCAATTCATTGACATATTCCGGAATCGGGACAGGCATCGCCACTTCCACACCCATCGGTTCAATGGGCGCCAGCGACGCTTCCACCTGGTGACCTGGATCAGACAGCATAAAACCAGTTACCTCATCATGATGTTTGGACAGGATACAGTGGGAGTTTCAACGCGGTCAAGGCAGGGAGGAGGGTTGATCTGGTTGAATTTGGTTTGTTTTGTTCATCTGGTTAGTTTCTTTCAACCAAATAAACCAAACAAACCAAATGGACCAGACAACGGCATTCTTATGCGGGCTAGACCACTTTCCTGAAGTAGTCGATCGTACGCATGAGGGCATCCTCCAGTGGAACCTGAGGTTCCCAATTGAGGATTGCACGGGCTCTGGAGATATCGGGCCGTCTGACTTTGGGGTCGTCGGCCGGCAACGGATGGTGGCTGATGGGGCCGGCGGAGCCGGTGAGTTTCAGCACCAAATTCGCGATATCCAGAACCGTCAGTTCACGTGGGTTTCCGATATTTACGGGATCGTGCATACTGGACCGGTCGTCACCGATTTCTTGTGTGACGAGGAACTTACGATCTGTCCGTTGTTCGACTGTCCTGTCTGAGTCCAACAGCAACAACCCGATAATGCCTCGAACCAAGTCATCGACGTAGCAGAAACTCCTGGTCTGTGATCCATCGCCAAATACACTCAACGGTTTTCCCTTGAGTGCCTGGACGATAAAATTCGACACGACCCGCCCGTCGTTCGGCCTCATGCGTGGGCCGAAGGTATTGAAGATGCGCACAATCCTGGTATCCACCCCATGATACCGGTGGTAGGCCATGGTGAGGGCTTCCGCGAAACGCTTGGCCTCATCGTAGACGCCACGGGGGCTGAGGGGATTGACGTTGCCCCAGTAGGATTCAGGCTGTGGATTCACCAGTGGATCGCCATAGACTTCCGACGTGCTGGCCAAAAGGAACCTCGCCCCCTTTGCCTTGGCGAGCCCTAGAACCTTGTGCGTGCCTAAGGCTCCGACCTTCAGCGTGGCGATAGGAAATTCGAGATAGTCTTGCGGGCTCGCAGGAGATGCGAAATGCATGACCGAATCCAGTGGACCCTCCACATGTACATAGTCGCATACATTGTATTTGATAAAAGAAAACCGCTCGTGCCCGATCAGATGGGCGATGTTCTCAACCCGTCCGGTCAATAAGTTGTCCATGCAAATCACGGAATGTCCAGACTGCACCAGCCGATCGGAGAGATGACTCCCCAGAAACCCCGCGCCGCCTGTAATAAGAATACGCATATGATGGGTCTTCTTTTACGCTTCTCTCGTCGCAAATGCCATGACAATTCTCAGAATCGATGTCCCGATTCAGGTGGATGGACTGACGGCCAGAATGCTTTCGATTGCAGCGGACGTGTTTAGAAATAACGCGGATTACGGTCGTAGTAACCGAGAAGATATTGAATGGCTTGATTCGAGATCTTCAGCATCATGTATAGCCTTTAGCCTTCAGCCGAACATCTTTTTCCCTTGAATACTCACTCGCTCTGCCTCTCCTTTGCCCAGGCATGTGGATACTGTATATCTCAAGCTATTGTTTTGACATATTAATTCAAAACCTAATAACCAATCGGTCCCACGCAGAGCCTGGGCACTGCTTTTGCTCACTCTCTTCACTGGCACTACACATCAGAATGACTATCCCGGAAATTCAGACCCTGAGCATTAGGAATATCGATAGAGGATCTTGAGCGGGAGCGCCCGTAATAGCGCAACCAGGCTGCCCCTCAGTCCAGCACCGGGCACAGCCAACGGAGCCATAACCGCAAGTATGACGAAATGTTGACGGTCTACACCTATAATAGTACCGTAACGAGGAATGCTAGCGGAGCCTTGGCTGTAACCAGGCCTGTGACGTTCACCATCACGACGGCAGTGGTCTTGCCGACCTCACCAAGTCAAACGTTTCCGGTTGATTCGTAGGGATAGGATATGGAACTGGAAGGACTGACTGCAGACAGGCTGGCAGGTATGGAACTGAGAACGTACTTGACGGATGCAACAGCGTGACGAGTGGGTTCCCTTTACAAGGAGATGACTGATATGAATAAGCTGGACGGCCAGGAACGAGACACATGTGCCCGATTAATTCGATGGCCTTTTCCGTTAGTCATCGGCCTGATGCTTCTCGTTCCACTGCACTTCTTCGCGGTCAATCCGGCATCGGCCCATATGTTCTTGAACTCGGCTGAGCCTCAGTGTAACGGTTCCGACCCCACGGTGCTGATGTGCGATGACTACGAGGACGGTACCTGGTTCGTTACGAACGCCGACAACGGCGGGCCAAGCGACCCACAAAACGACGGGTGGCGCGGGACGATCTGGGCCACCGATCCGCTGAATCAGAACTTCGCTCGCTGTGGCAACAAGGGGGCGGTCGGAACGAACTGCACGGCGACGACGGCCAATCGTTCACTGTCTGGAAAAGGAGGACAGGCCTGGCATCGGTTAGGCCCACAAACCGCAACGAACTACATGAATATCTATCATCGGGAATATCTGCAATTCCTTCCTGGCTACAAGTTCGGTCATGAAAAGTGGACGTTCTATGAGAACGGCAGCACTCAGTTCGGACTGACTCAGACACCATTCAGCGCAGACATGTTCGACTGGGCGCAGCAAAACGGCAGCGGGTGTAATCCTCGGTGCGCGCAGAACCAGGGCAACGCTCTGCACATGATCCCCGGGCATTGGTACTACATGGAAACCCATCTTGATCTCAATAACGGGCTGGTCGAGTTTTGGCAGGACGATTGCGGGACGAACGGCTTGGGCTGCACAGGCCCAGGCACCTTGCGCCTGCGGCATACCGGCCTCTCCTGGTCGAACGCAAGCACTGGCTGTTGTGATGCCCATCAAGAAAATTGGTGTCCCTCGCCAGGAGGAGCGGGTGTCTGTTCAGGGGAAGTCTACCGCGACCAAACAGTCTGGGCCACGCGGCGCATCGGGCCGATGCGAAGCACAAGCGTCGACAACAGCGCGCCGGCAATGCCGACTGGAGCGAAGGTCAATATTCCATAAGACTATGGCTGGAAATTATACTCGCGAATGGCAATGGATATGTCAGCGGTGCAGAGATCACTGAGGTACAGGCACAGACCACGGTCGAAGATGTGCTCCTGAGGAAGTTCATCTACCAACATTAGAGCAGAACCCATGCAGCAGAGAAGTCAGTGCGCCATGATTCAAGGCGCGGTCATTTTCCTGTCGCCAACATATTATTCTGGCCGCACTGATTAAACTTTCCCAACTCCTTTATCTTACCAGCCAACGCTTTGCTGACTATTGAAACGGCCAGCTCATGTCCCTCTTCGTTGAAATGACCATCTCCCTGAATGTAAAACTGCTGACCGGGGGTTTGACTCTGAGCTCGGAGATCCGGCAGCAGGTTGATCGCCCAGATATCCTCGCGCTCTAGAATAGCCATCAAGGTCTCAACTGGTTTGTCTCGATTTAACTCACTGGGGGTCAACTGCTGCGCCGAGACTAATTCTGAAAATAATCCACTGTCTGCCGCATAGATCGTAGGAATAATGAACATGGCTAGGGCAAACCCATCTGCCTTAGCCAATCTGCCGGCCTTCTCCAGCAACTCTTCCGTGATCCACCACCCCCGTTTGACCTCATCGCTTTGATCGTTCCTCATCAGCTCAACGACGTGACTTTCCAAACGATGTCCGGCGCTTGGCCGCCCTACCGACTTCCACGATTGGTAGGCGATCTGATACAGATGTGAATGGGAAGCGAGATAGCTGCGCGCTTCCATAGCTGTATACGCAACCCAAGATAACTCATGGACTGGTTTCGCAATTAACTCCCCGTGATCGACCGTGTGATAACGCCCCTCGAGGTTGTCGCTTATGTCGTTGTGAATCGTAGCAGCAAAGAGGACGATGTCCGGATGGAACTCCCTCCCTTTTCGTATCAAGTAGGTGACCTCGTCGTCAGTTCCCCAGCCGCTAACGCCTGCATTGATGACTTCGACTTGGCATCCTAAGAGCGTACGCAACTGTCCTTCGAGCAAGGACGGAAATGCATCTGCGAACTCGACTTGAAGGGCTTCCATAAATGAATCGCCCAATAAGAGAATTCGCAGCTTGCCCTCGCTCTTGCCTAGATCATGCTCCCTGTCTCGAAATCCATGGGAGTTCGTCTGCACGTGCGTGCCGAATTTTTCCAGATACACGTCGAACGAGGGCCTCAAAAGAATAAGCCCGTCACGAGTCTGACCCCACACGCCCAATGTCTGAGGGTAGAGGAACCGAAGCAGCAATTCGCAGAGAACGACAGCGACTCCTAACGCTGTAAGGAGCGTGACCGTCACGACAGCAGCGCCATACTTTTTGTCCACCGGGATACTCTCCGATTCCGGACTTAGCTCGAGTGGGGTCGGCGAACATCTCGCCACCAGGATACCAGGTTAATCAAAGCCCACAGCTTATTCTCATGATTGGCTTCGCCCCTAATATGTTCGGACACAATTCGTTGCACCTCGGCCACATTGAGAAAGCCGATATCCTTGATGATGTGATCTGAAAGAATGTCGCACATCATCGGCTTGAGATCTGTACGTAGCCAAAGCCCGAGCGGCACTGAAAACCCAAGCTTCTTACGGTGCAAGATATTCGATGGAAGCAAGTCTCGGAATGCCTGCTTAAACAGAATCTTCTTGGAACTCAGAGATGTCTTGTAGCGAGGGGGAATTTGGGCCATCAGCTCGACCAGCGGATGATCGAGAAACGGCACTCGCACCTCGAGCGAGTGGTACATACTCACTCGATCCGTCAGCGTGAGGAGGTCTCCAGGAAGATACAGGTGCATGTCGCTGAGCAACAGACTATGCAACAATCCGTCGGCATCGCCTGAATCGAATAGATCGGCAACCAGACTTTCCGGACTCACAAGATTCTGGCTGCCCAAGAAATCTTTGTGTAACAGACTCTCCCGCTCCTTCTCGGAAAACGCCGTGATGAACGCCGCATATCGAGCTGCGGGCGACTTTTCAGCCGCGGCAAGAAATCGCTTGAGCCGGCTCATCCAGGGGTGTCCCGTTGCGACGTCCGGAAGCAGATGCGCCCATTTCTCTCCTAGAACCGCGCGCATCGAAGTTGGAAGTCTCCTAAAGACTTCAGCCCACAGCATACCGATATACCGTTCGTAACCACCGCCTATTTCATCCCCTCCCAATCCGGACAGCGCGACGGTCACGTGCTGCCTTGTCATCTGGCTTACATAGTAGTTCGGGATGGCGGAAGAGTCCGCAAACGGCTGATCGAAGCAGGCCACTAGCTTCGGTAGGAGATCCTTGATATCCGTGGTCACCACGAATTCGTGATGCTCTGTTTGAAATCGTTCCGCTACGATTCGCGCAAACGCCCGTTCATCTTGAAAAGACCCCTTCCCTTCATGGCCGATTGAAAACGTCAATACCGGTTTTGTCGACTCCTGCGCCATCACACCCACAATGGCGCTTGAATCGATCCCTCCCGACAGGAACGCGCCGAGGGGCACCTCGCTGATGAGATGGCTTTTTACGCTATCTCTGAACTGCGCAAGAAAGCGCTCCTCCCATTCCTGAATCGACACACTCGGTTGCGATCGGAACTGCAAGCTCCAATACCGCTTGATCGATATTCGTCCGCGTTCGCACACCAGCGTGTGAGCCGGTGGAAGCTCTACAATGTTCTGATAAATCGTCTCAGGACCGGGAATATAGAGGTAGGCAAGAAATCGGTGAACCGCGGACTGGTTCACATCGGACGTAAACCAAGGAAGCCGGAAAAAAGCCTTCAGCTCAGAGGCAAAGACTAATCGTCCGTCGACGATGGAATAAAACAGAGGTTTGATTCCAATTCGATCCCGCGCCAACAGCAGCCGTTCAGCGTTCCCATCCCAGAGGGCGTAGGCAAACATTCCCCTCAGCCTTGAAACCCCCTCTACCCCATACTGCTCGTATAGGTGGACTAGTGTCTCGGAATCGCTATTGGTATAAAACCGGTGCCCGGCGCCCTCAAGATCCTTTCGCAACTCACGATGATTGTAGATCTCCCCGTTAAACACGACCCAGATACTCTTATCCTCATTGTAAACCGGCTGCTTACCTCCGGCGACGTCGATGATCGACAGGCGACGCATCCCGATTCCAATACCCTGATTCACATAGCTTCCGCTGTCGTCCGGGCCACGATGGACGATCGAATCGTTCATCGTGTCGATCCAGGAGGGAGCCACTGCCCGTCCTTGCATGTCCCTTATGCCAACGATGCCACACATACTTATCGTTTCCTGCTCTCTGCCGCGCGCTCTAACCCCCGAAGAAGCCGCTCCTCATCTACCGCCCAGTTATATCTCTTGGCGACAGAGTCTCTGCCGCATCGACCCATTTCTTCCCTGGCGTCTTTGTGCTCCAATGTGAGAATCGCTCGGGCCAGATCCTCCGCGTCTCTCTCTTTGAACACGATTCCACATCGCTCTTCCCGGACAATCCGTTCCGTCGGTTTTGCATTCGATACGAGAACCGGCTTCCCCATCGACATGTAATCGAAGAGCTTGTTGGGAATAGTGGTGTTCCAGCTCTCAGTGGCATGGTGCGGCACCAGCCCCACATCAGACTCTCTGATCACCTCGATCGCCTTGGAATAGTCGAGCCATCCCAGAAACTGCACGGAGTCTTGCAACTTCAGCTGATCTACCAACCGCTTGAAATCGCCTTCGTGCCGGCCCGATCCCACAATCACCAGTTTCACTCCCGGGAGACGTTCCCGTACCGGTTGAATCGCACGAATGGCCGTCTCAATCCCACGCGCCCATTCCAATAATCCCAGATACACAAGAACGAGACTCTGCGGACCTCGCGACACTCTGACTCCACCATCGCGAGGCGGCTCAGTCCAACGGGCCGAGGTTGGCGTATTAATCACCAATGAAACCCTGGCGGGATCAACCCCGAGTGAAATCAGGCGATCACGAGACTCCTCGACCACTGCCAGGATATGGTCGCACCAACGGACAGTGGTGCGCTCAATAAATCCTATGACGGCCGGATTCCGAACCAAGAAATTTACCAATGAAAATCCCTGGCGATCCCACAAGTCTTTGATCATCGCCGGATAATTCTCAGCCATATCGAGCACCACAGGAAGGCCGAGAAGGCGCCCTATGCCCAGAGCCGTCCAGGCCAGAGGGAGATCCCGGACTAGAATCACCTCTGCCTTGGTTCGCTTGATAGTTCTCCAGATGGCGAAGATCCAGAAGGGATTGAAGAACGCGGGAAACCCGATCAGATGGTTAAGACTACCGAATCGCTCGGATACGAACGGCAAACGATGTATGTGAAAGCTCTTGGCGTACTCATATCGCGGGCTACGCTTTGAGTTCCTGCACACGAGATGCACTTCATGTTTCTTGGCCAACGAGTCGCAGATCTTTTCGACTCGGACGTCCCATGGATAGTCAGCATCCCAGATGTGGCAGATAATCATATCGCCCAACGTTTCCTACCGTATCAGTTTCTCTGTCGCAATCGTCATCGCGAACCAACCGCGTTTTACTTCCAGCTCCTTCGACAGTCACTTGGCGGCGAGCCGGACAGGGACCGGCTTAACCTCGCTAACCGGCGGAAGAACCTGTCGACCTCATTTCGAGGAAGTTGCTCTTGACCAGATGCTCATACACGATGTCCGAAACCATCACGTTGCCTTTCGCGTTGAAATGTCCTGCGCATGTGGCCGGTTGAGTGAGAAGATCGCAAAACTCCTGTTTTTCGACCCGCTTTCCGAATCCTTCATGGAGATCAAGATAGGGTATGCGCCTTCGCTCCAAATTCTCGATCAGCGGACGGGTGATGACAGTGCCGGTCTCCTTAAACTGTTTGAAGGATCGAGCTGTCGGGTAGATGAGCACCAACGCGGTCTTCCCCCGCGATCGGCCTGTCTTCATAAACAAATCGGCGATCTCACTGGTGATTCTGAGGGCTTGCGTCGGATGATCGTCCCTGTAGAACACCTCCCAGCTGGTGTGGCCGAGCATGGCACTCCTTGCCCTTTCAGAAAGCAGGAGCTTTACTGCTTTCCACGCGTAGGGGAATGAGAGCGACACGGGGCCATATTCGGAATCTGGCAAGAACGTCTCATGCTCGAAGACTTTATCGAGACTCTGTGTCGCGACGACGAATTCTTCCCGGTTCCAGACCGGAATTTCGACCAGTTTTAACCGGTCATTCTCTAAAATGAATCTCGGCTTAAGTGAGAATACCGTCCGCGCGTCGAGCAGATAGCGATACCGGTTTACGTTCCGGAGCACATTTTCAGGAAAGATTCCGAGTATGACCACCTTTGCCGAGTCATGAACATTCTTGTCGAAGCGCAGATACGCTTGATCTGTACCATATCCCCCAATCCCATAATTGCCGACGCGGCAATTGAGTCGCGATGACAACACATTGCTCCACGCTTCCGCATGCTCTACCTCATCCCCGTATGTAAACGAGTCGCCGTACAATGAGACACATTCGTTCTCTGTAGAGGAATAGGCGGGAATGGGTCGTGATTCGATTACTTCTGTTCCATTCATGTCAGTTTTTTTCGCGGGCCATCCCAACAACGAGTCACGCACGGTCACGTATCGGTCAAACTCTGGCGCGCTAACCGACGGGCTCCGAAAGAAGAACGCAGGTTCCCGAGGAAACAGAATAAATTGAATCGCAAGGTATGCCGTCAGTTCGATTATTAAACCGACGAATATCGTGGCAACCACGTAATGGAGAAGGTGCGATTTAGCGACTGGCATCGTCTCAGGCGTTTCCCATGATTCGAAACCCTTCACACTGTCCGGCTGGATCACGTTTCTCCTTACACCAATACCCGACAAGCCCTGCTTGGCTTGCGCCTTTCAGTAGGAGTTGCGGTTCGGCAATATGTTGCACGGCTATTTTGCTTCAACATTTGCTGCCTGCAAAATGTAATCGTCCTTTCGACCGCACCCCCGCAGCCGGCCTTCGCGAAGATTCGCGAGTCCGTCCGTGGACAAGCAACGGCAAGATTCGTTCTTGTCTACGCACGAAAGCTATGAGAGCGGTCAGGAATATGGTCGGTAGACTGGCTTGGCAGGGAGCGAGGGGGTTACTGTGGTCGGCCGAGAAGGTCCATGTAGAAGTCCTTTGTGCGCGATGCCATACGTTCCGAGCCGAAATCGGCGACGACCCGTTCCTGCCCGGCAAGGGAAAACCTCTCCCGGTCCGGCATCGAGGCATGCATCGCGCCTATGGCCTGCGCCAATGCTTGTGGGTCTTTTGAAGGTACCAACATCCCTTCTATCCCATCTCGAATCACCTCAGGTATCCCTCCTACAGCAGTCGCGATAATAGGACAACCGGCGTGCATGGCTTCGAGCAGCGCCATAGGAATCCCCTCATGGAGAGAGGGCATCACGCAAACGTCTAGAAGTCTAAGGAGATGCGGCACATCGTGCCGTTCCCCGAGAAACTTGACATGCGCTGCAATGCCAAGGCTCCGGGAGAGGTCTTCCAAGGATTTCAGCAGGGGCCCCCCTCCGATTATGAGGGCTTGTACCGATTGCATCCCCCGCTCATTCACAAGCAAGGAAACGGCCCTGAGCAGGTACTCAATCCCTTTTACCGGTGACAGCCGCCCAACAAGTCCGACAACGAAGGCAGAACCGGCAATGCCGATGTCCCTTCGGGTTATGCCCGGCTCGTTCGGTTCGCCTCGTACACCGTTCATAATCCCGTTATGGATACATGTAACTCGTACGTTTGGATATTTCGCTCTCAGAAACGACGAGATTTCGTGCGACACGCCTATCAGCCCGGTAGCCACTCTCCTTGTGACGTGACTGGACACCAGGGAATAGCACTTCCATTTCACATTCTCCCACCCGGTAAGAGCCTCCTGGACACCATGGACTGTGTGAACGATCGATGGAACATTCGAACAGGCCGCAGCCATCCCGCCCAAACAATTCTCCTTAATTCGATGTGTGTGCACCACATCCGGTCGCCAACCCTTATTGAAGCGATACAAACGTCTTGCTAACTCGAACGAACCCAGCATGCCCTCGTCGAACAGATGAGTCTTGATTCCTGCGTCCACGAGACGGTCGTACAGCACACCCTTGTTCAGCACAATCGCTTCCACGTGAAGGGCAGGATCCTTCTTTAACTCCGTCAAGAGCTGCGCGGTTTGCACTTCTGCGCCTGCCCACAAATCCCCCGAAGCGATATGGCAAATCCGAAGCGCGCCAGTCCTGACAATTTTCAATGCCTGCGCGCTTTCCGCCGGTTGAGGCGTACGCAAGGTCACAGGCTGTGACGACAGCATAGTCCGTGGTGTCATTCCGCTCTCACAAGGCAAGATGAAGCTTGTCCAAGATATACAGATATTCCAGTTTCAGACGGGCAAATCCGCCAAGTTCGCTACCAGTCTGCTTCTTTCGCAGATAGTCGAGTATCTCCGATACAGGCACATACCATCCGGATTTGCGGCTTAGGTACCGCAGAATTTCGCCTGTCTCATGATCGATCTTCCCATCTGCCGCGAATCCCTTTCCCAAATGAGTCGAGATGATACAGACACCACCATCGGTTTCAAGCTTATCTATACGTTCACGGGTGAGCAGGCGATTGAACGCTTTCACATCTGGCGCATCAGAGGTAGAAAACCAGAAATTAACGTACTTTGTCCCCCGCATGCGATAGGGCATATCCGGATTCATCTCCAACATATTCAGACGTCGAAATGTGAAGTTGCGAACGTACTGAATGTGCGCGACGGCCAGATCCCCCCAAAAATACGGCGAGCTCTCATCATCGCCGTGATAGGTGACGGAACGGGAGCCGGGGATGCAGGAGAATAGTTTTCGCAAGAGAGGGCTCTGGAAACGCTTCCTCCCCCAATAAAGATTTTCTTGATTGAATCCATGGTTGCAATACAAACGCGGATAGGCTCCAAATTCCTTCTTGATGAATTCAAGCCCCCGGCGCGTCCGCTCGCGCAAGCTCGACTCCATTGTCGCCCCATGTGAAGCGATTTCGAATCCCTGGGCTGCTAGCTCCTGCACGAACTTCAGATACGATAAACTTTCCAGCGTCTCTCCTGCGAAGAACAGCCGGCTTCCCTCCGGACAAGTCATCGGCCACACGGTTTTTGTCGTCCGCATTCCCGCGTCTCTGAGCGCATCGTAGACCGGCCTGACATTCGCCAAGGTCGAATCGTCTGTATCGTCTAGAATTGAAAACGCAAATCTTTTTCCGTTAGGAAATTCCATACAGCCGCTCTCCAGACACCACAGTTGGCCTTCATTCCCTGAGACTTCGTGCTGGTCGAAACTTCCCCCGTCAGGACGTCCCCGATAAACATTCAGCGTAGAGATCCTGATAGTGATCGAGCATCCGTGCAGTGGTAAAGTTTTTGGACACCCACTCCCGCCCCCTCTCTCCGAATAATTTCGATTTCTCTCGGTGGGTAATCATCTCAAGAATGCGGACGGCCAATTCCTGGGCATTTTCAGGGGACACGAGCAAACCTGTTTGTCCGTCTTGAACAATCTCCGGATTTCCACCGACACGCGTCGCCACAACCGGGACTCCCGTCGACATCGCTTCCAACAAGGCTACGGACAGCCCCTCCGACAAGGACGGCAGTACAAAGAGATCCAGGGCAGCCAATATGTTGGGAACATCGTTCCGGAGTCCGAGAAATGAAACCGCATGATCGATGCCTAGGTCCAAGACTTGCTGCTTGAGACTGGGCTCCATATCCCCTTGGCCAACGACCAGGAGCCTGGTCTTGGGATGCAGTTTCAAGACCGATCGAAATGCATCCAACAGATGCCTATGCCCTTTGACTGGATAGAGACTTCCCACAATGCCAATCGCAAACTCTGAGGGCTGGACTCCCAAGTCGCATCGGAATTGCGCCACCTTCTCCCGAGACAGTCGGGCAGGCATATCGACGCCATTGTAGATCCGGGTAATGCGGTCTCGATGAACTCCCACCCGATCCTGAAGAAACAGCCGAAGATCCTCAGATACGGCAACCATCGTGGCCGTTTTGCTGACCCACCGATAGGCCATGCGGCGCTTTACATGGTCCGGATAGTAATTTTTCCCATGCACCGTCCCCACAAGCGGGATGCCGCAGAGTTTCGCCACGATGGCGCCATAGACATTGGCGCGGAACTCGTGGGCATGAATCAAGTCCACGCGCTGATTGCGAACAACCGCATAACACCGAGCAATCCAGGCCATGTCCCATTGACTCTGCATCGGTAACACAACCGTAGGAAGCGACGCTTTTTCACAACGATCTTTCAACCACCCCGGGGTAAACAGCGCGACATGCGACCTAAACCGAGCTTGGTCCAGACCGGAGGCGATTCGGCTTACAAGCATTTCTGCTCCGCCAGGGCCGCTGGTACTCGACAGATGCATGATGAGTCTGGTGGGCATATCGATAATGGGATCGTTCCGTTTACTTCCTGCCGACCACTGCAACTGCAACCTGCCTCCTGCGATACCACTACTAGACCGAGCCGCACCCTCAACTGTTATCGAAATGTCCGATACTGTGACATTCTGAACATCGATGATGATTGAAGGTCAGCAATCCAACTAGGGCTAATTTACTGAAGTCCATTGAACTCTGAACGAGCGCGAAATGAGCCATCGATGAGAAGCGACCGCGTTGCGGCCATCAAATGCGCCCTCCATCCACCCTCGCTCAAATTGAAGAAAGACAGCCTGCCTCGCTGACATCGACTGGCAGGCAACAGGCGTTCCCGGGTGACATTTAGACCGTCTGCCCGGCTTTCTTCTTCAGCCATCTCAATCTGACCCCTCTTCGTGAAGGAGAGGCCTGAGTATCCGCGAGCGTTTCAATCATTCGTCGAGAAATGGACGAGACCAGGATGGCTATCATCATAAGCGACCACATCCAGTAGTTTATGAACAGCTGCGGATAAAAAACCGACGTAGCCATCACCCCGACCATCGCAGCCTCTAAGCCAAGAGCCAAATTGTTCGAATCGATAAATCCTCCTGCTTGGCTTGCCCAGGCCTTCTGAACAGCTTCCGTCCGAAGAAATCTCACATAGCTGAAAAAATAGATGAAGACGGCAGCGAGTGCGAAGAGTCCCACAATGCCCTGCTCGACCATCACCTGCACATAGTCATTGTGCAGGGCCATACCGTACATTTTCGCTGGAGTGTCGAAGGTGTTCCCCATATCGGTGACGCCTCGTTCTGAAAAGTATTCGGCGGCGGTAGGGCCAAAGTTTCCCGGACCCACACCCAGGATTGGGTGCGCCAGGAACAACTGCCACGCGGCTTGCCACATTACCCATCGCTGCTCCCCGGTTCCTGCTGTGTGTCCCTCCTCCGTAATCGTCGCCATTTCATTCCAGAACTCCCCGTTCGGGAATATAACCATGATCGCAATCAGGCCGACCACGACAAGCCCGGTGCCATACGCCAGGAAAGCCTGTTTTTTCGGCGTTCGTGCTGCCAGCAACGCAAATACCACGCAGAGCCCAATAAATGCGCCACGGGCAAAAGACACAATCGTCCCAACCACGCCCAAAAAACAGGTCAGGAACGCCAGGTAGCGATATTTCGTAATCGTAGTTCCCATCGCCAGGTAATACGAAAACGCGAGACCGATCGTCATGAAGGGACCGTACGAATCATCGTTTGACAGATTTTGATGCCATGGGACCCCTGCTGTAGGAAGCCCCTGGATACCAAACCAGATGAACTGAAAAAGGAACAGTTTCAACAATAGAACCACCTGCTTCGGCTGGTGAAGGACAGAAACCGTCACGGCGGTGAGCAGAGAATACTGCAGAACCTTGCCAAATCCATTGATAAGAAAACCTCGATTCAATACAAACGGCATCCAGACAAGATAAATGCCAATGATCACGAGATAGGGCCAGAACAACGCGTCTTTCCGAAAGTGCTTTATCAGCAAGATGCACAGGGGAAGAAACATCAAGGCGTACAACTTCACCAGAATGGGCCCAGCGCCAAACGCTTCCGCCATCCAGTCCGGGTCGTACCACACGAAGAACCACATGACATAGATGAACATGACTCGGCCAGGCGTCTGCTCAAGGAGGGACGTTGGGGCGTCGGAGGTGTGCCCCTCCACGCCGGCCTGCTGCCGCACTTGTCGTCTTGCCGATAGTAATTTCATAGTCGATGGGTACAAGATCCAACTATACGGGAAATCCCTCGGGTCACCGTCACTTCTTGAGAAAATGATATCGAGCTGCCAGGCTCCCCTTTAGGCGTGGGGAGCTTTCCTGGCATCAAGAAGAGGAAGAATGCGCTCACCGATGTTTTCAGCCAGCCGTTTGTTTCCCATCGGCGTAAGGTGGCAATAGTCTGTGTAGGCGTCCCCTTCGAAGCCGCCAAATATGTCCGTCGTGTCGAGAAATACTGAACCGGTCCGCGTCGTACTCTGATGAAGGTATTCAACCACTCGCGGTCGTGCCTTATTCTTGAACTCCACGAAGTTCTCCTGCCACTGCTGATCTAACTCCTCATAAATCTGTCGCTCCAATGGCGAGAAGACTTTGCTCTGTGTAAAGGCGATCTCCGGCTGTAAGACGAACACAGGCACTACCCCTTCATGCCGTAGAATGAGCGAGTTCCGTTCGACCATTTTCATAAAATTGGCCTTGGCATTGATCTCCAGATTGTGCAATGCCGTGTCCACATCGATATGCATCCGACTCTGCCCTACGGATTTCATAGCGATCCAGACAGGGCGCAGCGTCTTACTCGCTAAATGGACGAAGTGGCTCTTTCTGAACAACCACCAGCCGCTATACCCCATCCAGGCCTCAATTGTTGGAGGGCCCATGTAGAGGTGCGCCCGCTCCTGATACCCGTAATCGCGAAATTGATCGAATCCCTTTCCATACTGAAAATAGTCATTGAAGCCGTCGATGAACACAACCATGTCAGGGTCGTATTTCAGAATGGTCTGGTTCAAGTAGATCAAGTGATGATGGCTGTACTGACTGGTAATGGCGGCATTGATCACTTCGACTTTCTTGTCCCGTACTTTTCCGCGTAAGTATTCCTCTAAGTAGGTATCGATTGTCTCGCTGTTCCGAAGGACTGAATATTTCTCCTGCCCATATCGGGACATGGATTGGAGGCCATAGGCCGTGGACCCACCCATAATAAAGATGCGATAAGTGTTTGCGCCCTTCTCTCGCGGCGTATCCGCATCTTCCCGAAACCCCTGTGCATTGTGGTGAATGCCCTTTGAGTTATGGTAATTGGGGGCAGGCGCAATGTTCTTATACTCGTCAAAGTCATAGGTCATCAGATGCGTGCCGTCGTAGCCTTCAAACACCTGAAGATAAGAGCAGGAGGCGATCTCGAGCACGGATGCTCCGAGTAGAAGCATCAAGCTAAAGGCCACAAGCTTGGTTACACCTCGCACCCTCTGCTTCGGATACTCTTCTCTGCCCTGTATCCCTACCGGGTTGATTTCAATCGCAGCCGACCCTTCTCTTCGCACGTCTCCCCCCTTACTCACTCTTGATCATCGGGCCCAAGACTCGCGCAATCTCCTCTGCAGCCAAGCGATGGGCTTTAGGGTTTGGATGCCCATCCCATTCAATAAACAACGATCCAAAATCTCGGAACTCCCGCTGAAACACCGGTTTCAGATCGATTAATGGAATGTTGAGTGTTTCGGTGATCGACTTAAGCCGAGCTTGGTACTGTGCATTCGGATGTTCGTGCAGGAGTTGTTCTGCCATAGGGAACATCACGATCAGAAATCGAAATTCGTGCGTCTTTTGGAGTTCGATCATCTGCAGAAGAGAGGTTTCCACCTCCTGCCACCCCTGCTCGACAAACTCGTCCGGCAAGCCATCGAGCAATGCCTGTTGATGAAGATGTTCGGAAGACGGCTTCGTTGAGTCGACAAGTTTGCCGACTCGATCTTTGAGTAACAACAGGAAGCGGCTTCCTTTGAGAATGTGGACCATCCCGTCCGGAAGAAATCCACCAAATCCTTTCCGCCTCAGGGTCCCCTCTCCAGAAAGGGATGTCTGGATGACCGCCGGTCTTGGGACAATGTCGTTTCCGTAGAATCCCAGAACCACAACACGCGGCTCAAACTGCACCCCTTTGGTCTTGAAGAACGAGACTTCCTGCCAGGTATCGTACGAAGGCACCCCTGTATTGATCACTTCGTATTTGCGCTCCCCATTCCCATTCAGCATCGTCTCAAGTTGCTTCGGATACGTGTCTCCCACGGCAACTCCATCGCCGAAGGTTAACGAATCGCCGAGGCAGAGAATCCGGACGGTCCCGACCTGTGGAATCAATGAATATTCCCGATCCCGGAACCCGTACGAGTTTGTGACGACAGGAAACGAATGGGTAAAGGAATTCTGCCCAGGGGCGAGCGCGTGCCCTAGGAGAGGATCGTGATTGTAAATCTCTTGAGGATCGCGCCAGGTAATGGGAGCAGGGATCATGAGTGACGAGATCCCTTCCGCGAGCGCGAACATGATGAGGAGGCTTCCCATCGTCAATACGAGATTACCGATGAGCATCTTCCGCTTGCGCGGAACGCATGCGGGATCCTGTGGAGAGGGAACACTCGTGATGTGCAAAGATTCAACCTTCACTTGTTACTCTTTTAGACCATTAGAATACATGAACGAACCATGTTTCATAGTTTTTCCTCGGTACTGTCGCCGTCAACTACCGTCCTTCAGTAGTTCGGCGCTGAGGCAAATGCCTTGGCGGATTACCTTGCATTCTGTTTATGGGCCACCGCTGCGCGCGGTGCGCCATCAAAGCTCGACCCGCCGGACGCCTTTTTGCCTATCGCATCCACATGTGTCGAGGCTTGCAGCTGATACAAGAGTCCATCGCATGCCTTTACAATCAAGGCATAGCATTGTTCAAATGCCTCAGGCGGCCCTCCGTAAGGATCTTGAATTTCGGTGAGAGGATTTGATGAAAAGTGTCCCAGAAGGACAGTCTTCGTACGCGCCTCTGGAAATGAACCGAAGAGCATCTTTGTATGGACGATCTCCATGACCAGAATGAGATCGGCCTTCTCGATCATATCCTTGGAAATCACCGTAGTGAGATGAGCCCCCAGGTCGATCCCGCAATTCTTGGAGATCATCTCGGCCAGAGGATAGGCTGGTCTTCCAGCTGTCGTGTCAAGGCCGGCAGATAAAATCTTCACGGCCAAACGGCGTTTAGCGCACTCAGCTTCTAAGTAACCGGCAGCAAACGGACTCCGGCAAATATTGCCTTTACAAAGAACAAGCACAGTTGCGATTCGTTTGCGCAACGCCCGTTTCGTCCAGAACCGGTGAACTCTCAAGGGTAATCCGACGGCCCAGGCTGCCCGCGAAAACGTAAGACGCGCGTCGAGCACTCGCGCATAGGTCGAGGACACAACGCGGCCTATTAGCGGGCGGAGGTACGTTCCGACTTCATGAATGCCTGGCTTCAGATCACGAAACCGAAAAACCTCCGGCTTCGTCTTGGAGTCGAACACACTGAAGAAATTCTTGAGCGTCTCGAGCTTCGAAGGACTACCTGCGGGCAAACTCAGCTCTTTCTCCGTCTTCCAGAGTCGGAGAAGCAGGTGATCGAGGTCACCGAGCCACCACCGGGACTTCACGCCGACCTGGTACGGCTCGTTGCCGCCCACAATCGCTCCGCCGGTGCCAAGCTGGTGTAAGAGCCATGGAAAATCAACGCCGGCATCTATGGCTAATTGCAACGAGCCCCAGAATCGCCCGTTCACTTCCATAAGATACGGCACGTTCGAATCTCGGTCGACTTTGAACTCCACCATCGCGACACCCTGCCAGTCCGCTGACTTGATTACCCGAAGCGCATAGTCGGTCATCTGCGGCGGCAACGGGATGCTCTCGCGTAATACGCTTACCCCACCAGAGGGGGGCCGCTCCCGGAGACGGCGATGCGCGAAGAGGGCCAGCGGCTCCCCGCTGCTGAATAACCCGAAGACGCCTTCTCCCTCGCCAGAGATTCTCTCCTGTAGCAGCGACGGCCATTTGAGATACCAGACCTCATGATACAATCTGCGGAGATCGTGCGGATCGTGGGCATAGAGTACCGTGGTTTTCTTCCATCTCCCATCGACCTTGAGCAGCGACCTTCCAGGTTTTACTACCACCGGCCATTTCGTAACCTGGTCGATAACTCTTGACACATCCCCGTCGGGGACGAACAGCGTTCGAGGTATTGGAATCCCCTGCTCTTTCGCCCAGGCCGTGAGCTGATACTTATCCGAAAGCTTCCGGTATTGTTTCAAGGAAGGGATTGGAAGAGTCACTGCGAGCCCGACACGTTCTTTGTGCTCGCCGATGAGTTCTACTGCCAGATCCGTCGTCGGAAAGAGCGTCGTCGCGTTCCATTGCCGCGCGATTTCAAGAAGGCAGGCCACATACTCTTCCGGATGGCTCCAGGGCGATGGATAGACGAACGATTGTGTACAATACTTCGATGTCCCGGCCAGGCTAACGGAGGTTTCCGCCCCGACATAGACGGGAATTCCTCGCTGCCCGAGCGAACGCGTGACCGCAAGAGCCGACCGCTCATTTCCATCGGTCACGATCACTCCCGGACGATTGGAAACCGTATGTTTATTCATTCAGGATCATCTCGATAAAATGAGAACCGCGTATCACCCGGATCGGAATTGAAGTTCGAGGCCTGCCTGCAACCGAGCCAGGAGCACACCGCGAAGCGGGAGGATTACCGCGATCGCATGTTGTTATATCCTGCAAGGTGGAAGGCAAAGAGGCTATCCGTGCACGTGATGTGGTCGTGCACATTGACGCGTTTGAGCCCGAACCGATTCGTGGGCTTCTGCGCCTCATACCCGAACTCTGTCGTGGTGGCCGCCTTGTAGCCTGCCGCCTTTACCGCAGAACTGATGCCCGCCGACCAGTCGCCGTTTGGATAGCAAAAGACCGGCACAGAATCGACATGCTGTTGCGCCAGGACGGCCCACGAATCTTCCACCTCCTGCGCTATTTCCCCTGGTGTCAGCTTTGTGAGAATCTTGTGGCTGACGGAATGGGAACCGAAGGATACTCCGCCGGCAGACATGGCTCGGGCTTCGTCCCAATTGATCACCTGTCGTTCAACGGGCATTCCGAGCTCCAGGCTGGCTGCCCAGCCGGACAACAGCGCATCAAGCTGTTCCGGCTTGAATGTCTTGCACCGTTCGATGAGCGCATCCACGTCCCCCCGCACTACCGCCTGGCAGAAATCTCCCAACCATGAGTACCGGCTCCGGAGGGCTCCGAGACATCGCTGTTGCTCGGACTCTTCTCTCGCTGCATACTGGCGGTACATCCACGCCATTTTTTCAGGCCAGAACCAGTCATCGGTACCGATAAAACCTGTCGGCAAGAATACAGTCGCCGGCACCGCATGCAGTCGCAACAGTGGAAACGCGTACAGGTAGTTATCCAACCACCCGTCGTCGAAGGTCACCACACAATAGCGCTGCTTTGAATCCCACCTCTGCTCATCCCACATCGAGAGCAGATCAGTCATAGCAAGGATCTCAAAATGGTTTTTCAAAAATATGAGGTGCCGTTCAAACGTACTTGTAGAGACATACATCCCGGGCTGAATATAGTGGCGTGACAACTCCTCGCCGCTCACAACTCGGTGATACATCAAGATGGCGACTTTCCCCCTCAATGCCTGGAGAAATCCCGGAGCGCAGGCATAGGCCTCGGCCGCTGCGCGTCGCACCCACTGCTTGGCCTGTCTCACCGTTTCGAGGGTTCCCATGCCACCAATCGCTTTCCTGTCCAATACTGCACCCAGGCTTTAAAAATAGAGGCATTGACCAACAAATAGAATGCAGGCAGTTTCACCAGCGTGAACCGCTTGAGAGCAGGGCGGAACAAACCTCCCAGGCCGACGGCATAGAAGCCGCTCTGCATCACCAGCAGCACAACGTACCAGGGTGACGACGCAGCCAGAACCGCATTGCAGATCAGCGCGCTCAGCATCGCAAAAGGAACCAACCACCGGCACAATTTATGGCTCACCAATTGCCAGGCAAAAATGGGGTACCGTACGGGATTGACCAGCACCAAGCTTCTCATGAACACAGAAATGCCGCGCAGGACGGTGCGGACCTTTCGATCAAATTCCTTCCGCTCATCAGCGATGTTCCTGTAGTACCCGATACTGTCCGGATCGGCCACGCCGCGCAGCCCCATTCGCATGCTATTCAGAACCGTATTAAAATCGCTTTGAAGATCGTCCGACCATGCCCGCTTGCAGACCACACTTCGAGCGGCAAAGAACGATCCGCTCAGGCCGACAAGCGAGTTCACTCGGGTTTCCAGCGACCGCAGAAACATCTCATACTTCACATAGGCCCCTTCACCGCTGACCTTACCATCCTGATCGATAAAGCGATCGACGCTGCTGACACACCCTACGGTCGGATCTTGAAAGGTACGAACAATGTTGGAGATAGCATCTTTAGGAAGGATCGTCGCCACGTCTGAAAAAACGAGAATCTCCCCTTTCGCTACTTCAACCGCCAGCTTCTGTGCTGCCTCTTTCCCTTTCCGTTCCGGCGCGCGGACTAGTCGGATCCCCCTGCCCGCATAAGATGAAACGATCGCATCTGTGTTGTCCGAGGAACAGTCTGACGCCACGAGGATCTCGAGCAGCGCAGATGGATACATCAATGCGAGGGTGTTATCCAGTTTCTCGGCAATCCGTTTTTCTTCGTTATAGGCAGTGACGATATAGGTTACCGAGGGAGTGCTGTCCCCCCGAACGACATCGTAGGCTCTAAAGAAAGACAGCACCCATAGCAATACTGGGTAGCCGACATAGGAATATCCCACCAGTACCAGCGAGAGCCAGAATGTGATCTCGAATGTATTCATACAATCGGTCGGCTAATCGGGATAACTTCTCTAACGGGCGCTCGGAAACACCTTTCGATGAAGACGATCTTCGTGCGATCGGCAATCTTGAGCAGGTGTCTCTCCTGACTCTTCAACGTATTGGCCGACGACGGCGCAGATTCGATCAACATCGGTCTCCGTCACAAATCGGTGGAGCGGCAATGTCACGAGTCTTGTCGACAGGGCCTCGGCTCCGGGATATCGGCGTGATCCGAACATCGCGGCAATGTCGGAAATTTTCGAAATCGGCGCAGGGTACAAGCCGCTGATCCCCAATCCATTATGCTTTGCCGCAGCGCAGAGGGCTTCTTTCTGTTGAGCCGTTGGCATCAGCACCGGCAACCGCAGATTGAGAATCGCTTCCGATGGGTGTACGAGGAATCGTTCCGCGGCCCGGGAAAGCCTATCGACAAAACTTCTTCTCGTCTGAACTCGACATCTGTTCGACTCATCCAGTCTGCCTCTCCATGAAGAGAGTAGCCCGACTCTTATTCCATCCATTCGGCAGACTGGAAAGTCCGAATAAAACTTGGTCTCGCCTAACCCAAGGAATGGAATCCCAGCCGGAATCCAGTAGAGTTTGGGATGGATAAGGAATGTTGCCACCACAACCTTCAAAAAGTTTCCGATAATCGCCATGATCGGTTCGGATGCCAGTCTCGCGTATTCCCGCCTAACGGACTCCGCGAGACGGTCAGAGTTCGTCACAATGACTCCTCCCGACCCGGCAGACAGATTCTTTCCTCGTCCCACACTGAAAAACCCGATATCCCCCTGGGTGCCCAACCAGCGCCCCTCAGACTTGCTTCCCATGGCCTGAGCGGCATCTTCGATTATAAGGGTCCCCATCGGCTTGGCAATCCCCCGAATGGCGGGTATGTCGGCTGGCTGGCCTAGGAGATGCGGCACCACGATCGCAAGCGTATCAGGCCCAACGGCTTCGCGCAGACGCTGGAGATTTAGGTCCAGTGTGTGGGGATCGACATCGCACAGAACGACGTCCAGCCCTGCCTTGAGTACGGCAGACGGGACTGAAAAACACGTATAGGCCGGAATGATGACTTGGCGCCGCGATGAGTCCGCCTTCAACCCCCTTAGAATAGTGGTCAGAGCGGCTTTCCCCGATGTCAGAAGAAACACATGTTTCACATCGAAAAAGGTCTTGATTTCAGATTCCAGCGTCCTCTGAAACGATCCGGCACAGACCAGCCCCAGCGCTCCTTTTACAAGATCCTGAAAGGCCAGCGGGGCGGCAGTCGGCGGAAGATGGCGTTGCATTTTCATGGCAGGTACTTCGATATCCGTGGACCGATCGACGTCGTCAGGCCGATCGGCAAACGCTTCCATATCTCGATGGCAAGGTGATACTTCGGATTCTGTGGGTTGATCTCAGGCAAATCCGTTCCTTCTTGAAG
>CXWL01010924.1_pt1 | contig 70675 bp, 75 predicted proteins | sample 590931 | NCBI WGS metagenome assembly CXWL01 (sample SAMEA3498368, study PRJEB10139) | groundwater metagenome | biome: water well; material: biofilm material | place: Germany | collected 2015-04-27
ATCACGAAAGGGGACTCCACTATGACGAAGGCCCAAATTATCGAGCGCGTATCCGAACAGATCACAACCTTGACGAAGCGGCAGGCGGAAGTCGTCGTCAATACGATTTTCGACTGCGTGCGCGATTCACTGAAAAACGGCGATAAGACGGAGATCCGAGGGTTCGGCAGTTTTCGCTTGCGGGCACGCCGGATGAAAGAGGGGCGGAACCCCAAGACTGGCGCGACCGTAGCAGTTCCTGCCAAGAAGGTTCCATTTTTCAAGGCCGGTAAAGAATTAAAGGAACTTCTGAACCAGTAATCATAGGACGTTCATCATGAATGCACCGGAATCCCATGATGCGGTCGAGATAGATCTCCGCTGGACGGACGAGGCGTCTAAACGTCTGGAGCGGGCTCCGATCTTCTTGCGCGGCATGGTTCGCCGTCTGGCCGAAAAAAAAGCACGGGAACTCGGTTACGCGGAGATCACAGGGGATCTTCTCGACCAATTCAAGAATCAAATGATGGGTGGGATGGGAGGCGAATCCGGCATGGCCGAAGCGGCGGAGCAGATGGCTCAAGGGCGTCTCCCCTGGACCGCCTCTGCCAAGGAGCGCCTGAATACGGTTCCGGAATTCATGCGTCACATGATCAAGCAGATTGCCGAAGAGATTGCCCAGGAGCGAGGCCATCTTGAGGTGAACATCGAACTGTTCGAAAAGGTAGAAGCCCTGGGCGATCTCCGTGAGGCCTCCGGCCCTCCGATGGAGTGGAGTGAGGGGGCGTTGGCCCAACTTCATGAGAAACTGAAGCAGTCACCGCCGATTGCCATTGAATTTGTCACAGACATGCTCAAGCGGGACACCGAAGATTTTGCGAGAGAGAAGGGGGTGACTCGGATCGACGAGTCGACGTTGTTGCAGTTGTGGAATTCGCCTCAGGAGCGAGTGGCGTGGACCGATGAGGCATGGAAGCGGCTGCAGACGTCGCCGGATTTCGTGCGTAGCGGAATCCGGAAAGCTGCTGAGCGAAGAGCGCGGAAGCTTGGACTCCCAGAGATTGATGCGGAGCATCTGACGACCTTTCGGAATCAAGCCATGATGAAAGCTGTCAAACGGATCCGCTCATTTGGGTATAAAGAACTGACATTTGATGCGTTCGACACAGCACTGGAAAAGACAAAACGGCTGCAGGGGAATGAGCAGGCAGAGAAACGCCTCCAGGAAATCCGAGGGCATTTTGCCGATCCAGATCTCAAAAAACCGGAAGGTGGGACCTTGGGCGCTGACTTGATGGAGCGCTTTCGCCGCTATCTTAAGGGAGAAGGAACGCTCTAGCAGAGAATACTGGAGCGATCGAGGATGCATCCCTACCTCTGAAATCCCCGACGAGTCAAAACGACGAGGCCTCGTGAATACTACGGGCCTTATCCAGCCTGATTACTCTTTTAAAGAATAGACGTCACTGTTGATTAATGGGCAGCCACCTGTTGAGGCCAAAATTTATGTCTGATCTGTGGGAGCGGCTCGTTATCGAGGTTGGGGATATCGTAGAGGCAGCGATCGATCGTTGCGACCTCTTCTTCAGTCAACTCCAAGGTGACTTTTTTCTTCCAGAATTGATCGAGCGTAAAATAATCACCTGACTGCGGCTTCTCAGCCAAAAGCGTTTTCATCTTTTCAAAGCCTGCCGTGTCCACTCCAGGAACTCGATCCTTGTTGCGGGTGTGACACCAATGCAGTATTTCGGCAACTCCGTACATCGTCAACTCAATCTTCATCGTCTTGCTCATGGATTCCTCCTTACCAAAGATCGCTATTCTATCCCAAACCGTGCGCCGTTTTCAAAGCCATCGTTGACCAGGCAAACATTGGGAAAACCGTGTTGTGGCGTCGATCGTTGCGCTGCTTGATCGATTGCCAGAAGAAAGTCGTGGTCTGTATACTGGCCAGTCTCAGTCCGATTGAAAGGCCTGGTTGAGGGGCGGGTGCGCATACAGATGAATCACGACGTCGCCGGTTCCTCGTGCGAGGAGGAGTGGGGGGGCAGCAGCGCTGACGTCCACAGAAAGTGTAGGGTCAGGAGCCTCATGGTCGTAGCGGCCAGTGTCTGCTTGTTTATGGCAAGTGGCTGCAATAAACAAGATCCCTACGCTCCGCCGGATCTTTTTTACTACTTTGCCAGCTACAAAGTCGGGAAGAATCCGACGACTGTCGTCACCACCGATGTCAATCAAGACGGTTTTACGGATGTGATCACCACCAACATCGGTAGTAATACCCTGTCGATTCTGCTAGGGAACGGCGATGGAACGTTTCTCGATCAGGTCCAGTTAAATGTGTGTAAAGAGCCTCGTTCGCTGGCTCTCGGGATGTTCAACCGTGATTCGTATCCCGATGTGGCCTTAGCCTGCTCCGGGGGTGATGAAGTGGCCATACTCTTTGGTCGAGCCGACGGAAAATTTGAAGAAGGGCCGCGCTATCCTGTGCATCGGACTCCTATTGCCATTGCCAGCGAGGATTTGAACGGCGATCAAGCGCTCGACCTTGTGGTCGCATTGCGGAACGACAAGATTAAAGTCTTTCTGGGAACCGGAACCGGTGAGTTTACCCATAGGGCACAGTATGAATATGGCGATACACCGACCTCTGTCGCGATGGCTGACTTGAATGGCGATGGGAAGATCGATTTGGCCGTGACAAACGGAGGGCCGATGTCAAACGCAGTCTCTATCTGGACAGGGAATGGCGACGGCACGTTTCGTCCTCCCACCGACTATCGGACAGGGAAACGACCGCTTGGGGTGAGTTTCGCCGACTTCAATCGTGACCGGATACTCGATCTACTTGTGATCAACGGCCAGCAAGACAGCTTCACAACTTTTCTCGGCGTCGGGAATGGAACGTTCCAGCCGGGACGCGATTCGGGTGCCGACGCCGGGCCGAATTTTGGGTTCGCTCGAGACTTCAACGGCGACAGTCGCATCGACGTAGCCATTGTGAATCTTCAGTCCAGCGATCTTTCCATCCTTTTTGGCCGGGGCGATGGGACTTTCGAATATCCCCCGAGAAACTATCGGACCAAACCAGGACCCTTTGCCCTTGCGACGTTTCGCGTCACCACGAAAGAGGCTGAAGAGCCCGGACTGGTGACGGCGGATAACGGCAATGGAAGCGTCTCCGTTTTTCTCCATCGAGGGTTGAAAACGGTGCCCACTCCAGTCGCTCCCTCCCCGTGAGGTACGGTGAGGTCTGTCGCGGTTCGTACGAATCAAAAGCCAGTCTTCTTGACAGCCTGAAGACCCTCGGCTAGAGTGCCCGATGAGTGCCACACGGGCCTCTTGGCGCTCTGTTTCGAGGACACCAGTGAGATCATTTCGATGGTGGTTTGCTATTGGCGCGTTGCTCACTCTCTCCGTGCTGATGGTGCAGGGCGGTGTGCGAGAGTTACTCGACGGAGCCGCTCCAGGCGGTGGGGTCAGCGCTTATCTCTCGTTCGGCACCACAATTGTCGGCGGAGGGCTATTAGCCGGCTGCCTGGCATTGGTGATGAATCGACTCCGGTAGACACAGGGTCCGAAGGCAGGCGTGTCAATGCACTGTTTGCGATGTAAGGGCTGCATGATGGTCGAGCGTCACTATACGCTGGTGAATCGCCGACTCTATGCCCGTTGTTTGAATTGCGGGTTTTGGATCGACCTTGCCGACCTGCTTCGTTTTTTTCATAAAGTGATCGACAGCGGGTTTCGCGGAGGGAAAGTACGAGAATCGTTTACACTCTGAGCGGGAGCGATGTGTTCACCATGATACGAGATTGCAGAAAGCTCCATCGGTCGTCATTTTTTCCCGGCGCCGCCTGGGCGTGTATCGGCCTTCTGTGTATCAGCGCCGGAGCTATGTGGCCATCCATTGCCCTTGCGAAGAGTGTCACGGTTCAATCTGTGCCTGTTCGAACCGCGATCGCTCCTCACCGGTTCCCTCCGTGGCGGATCGCTCCAGCTCACGGGATTCTTCTCAAAGAACTCAATAGCGGTCGTGTGTTGTATGAGCACGATGCGGGGAAGCGCATGTCCCCTGCCAGCCTCACCAAAATCATGTCGGCCCTCGTCATTCTGGAAAAGGGGCAGTTGGACGATTTTGTCACAATAAGTCCCAATGCCGCACGAGCACACAAGACGCATTTGCGTGTCAAAGCCGGGCAGGTCTTTAGACTGGAAGACCTATTAAAGGCCATGCTGATCGTGTCCGCAAACGATGCCTGTCTGGCCGCGATAGAACATGTTGGCGGCGACGAGGCGCAGTTCGTCGCGCTCATGAATGCCAAGGCTGCAGCCCTTGGCTTGGCAGATACGCATTTCAGCAATGGCTGTGGGTTCGACAACCCTGACCATTACTCGACGGCCGAAGACCTCGCCGCGTTGAGTCTCATAGCGCTCGATCAGCCGATTTTTCGGCAGTTGGTCCGAGAGGAGCGCGCGACCATCACTCCGGTCAATGGTCATCGCGCGTATGTCTTGCACACCACAAACAGATTGCTGGGACGTATACCGGGTGTCGAAGGGATCAAGACAGGATTTACCTCCAAGGCCGGGCGGTGCCTCATCGCCAAAGTCTCTCAGAACGGGAGCGATCTTCTCCTCGTGATTCTCAATTCCAAGCGCCGGTGGAATACCGCGACGAACCTCATTACCTACGGGCTACAAGTAGCCGAGTCTCCACACTGAATCCTGTTTACTACTTGACAGATCGGTACGCGCCTCGGCAGAAGCGAGGAGTATCCACAATCTGCCAGTTGGAGTCTTGTCTGGCGATGGTCCAGACTTTGTATTAATGCGTGGAGCCGGAGGAAGAGATACGGAGAGAGGAATGCACGTTACTAATTGGGAGAAAGGAGGAAAAGATTTACGTCTGCAGGTATGGAAAGAGGCCGAACATCGAACTTGTCTTGCTACCGAGATGGGGAAAACTCCACATTGACATCTTTCCCCAAATAGTTGATGACGAATCCCTGCCTATCGTACGCGAGGATGGCGCCCATCACATTTTCGTCACCGTAATCTTCTTGTCCCATGAGTTTTCTCACGTCATCGGGGCTTTCGCTGTTTAATACGTTGCGAAAGATACCTCGCGTCTTGTAGGAGAATCGATTGTTGATGAAGATCAGGTCTACTTTGCCGTCCTGGATCCGCACGCCGGCCATAGGGCCGGTCGGCTTGCGTTGATCCAGCAAGAAGATAAATAAGGCTTCTTGCTCCACTTTGATTCCAGGAATCTTTTCGTTCACAAGAGCATCCAAGGCTTTGGCCTCGGAGTCTCCCAATTTAACCCCGAACAGCGAAATCTCGGCACTCTTCAAGGCTTTGGGATCCATGACGTCATGCTTACTCAATTCGTAAGGCTCGCTATGCCCAGAGGGAGCCCATGTGCTACTTGCGGCGATCGCTAGACAGGCTAGCGTGACGATTCGCAGTACATACTTCATCGACTCTTCTTTACCCCCGGACACTGAAAAAATGTATGGTACGTGAATGTGACTGGCGAAACCGGCAGGACCAATGCAGTGTGCGAACATTTTAACGAACGCTCTGAGAACTTGCAAGAATGGCTGACGGTGTGGCGGCGTGGAGCAATCCATTTCAGTCGTTGCCCTATGGAATATGTTATGTGGTGCGGTGGGTGGTGATGAGGAGGGTGCCGAGCTGTCGGAGCCGTTGAAAGTAGAGCTGGCAGTCTTCGCCAAGATCGTCGGTCAGGTTGTCCAGGTCTGACACACAATCTTCAACGATCGCAATCCGCTGGGCATCAAGCCCCTCAGGGCTATCGAGGAAATACACAACGCATCCGCTGATGACGGTATCCAGCGTCATCAGCGGCCCCTCATGTTGAGTTCCTACTTGAGGCCACCGCTCTTCCTTGTGGGTTACCCAGAGGGATAGCACCGCATCTCGATCCATGTTGCAGGTCTCCATACGATCCAGCCTGACTCAGTTCCGATTAATCCACCCTAGCGCAGGGAATAGGCCGATCGCAAGTTCGGAGACGGTACACGACGCATCCCTAGTTTCGGGATGCTCATGGGTAGAGTCCACGATGGAGATGCGCTTGAGCGACTTTATCGATCCCGCTCATCAGGGCCGCCATCCGCATAGAAGTTTTCTTGGAAACGGAAAACTCTAACGTCCTATGGAAGGCGGTGATCATAATGTCTTGCAGTCGCGCTTGAATGTCAGCGGCTTTCCAGAAAAACCGCTGTACATCCTGTACCCATTCGAAATAAGACACGATCACGCCGCCGGAGTTAGCCAGGATATCTGGAATGATAAAGATTCCCTGGTCCTGCAAGATGCGATCGGCCTCCAGGGTCGTTGGGCCGTTTGCCCCCTCTGCGAGAATTCGGCAGCGCAGTGTTGCGGCATTGCGTTTGGTGATCTGCTCGGAGAGCGCAGCAGGGACCAATACGGTGCAATCGAGCTGTAGTAATTCGTCGTTGGAGAGCCAGTCTCCCAGCTTGGTGTCTCGGAGAGATTGGCCGGCGGTTTTGTAGCGTGTAAGCAGTTCCGGAATATTCAAACCGGTTGGATTGTGGATTCCACCCTGCACATCGCTCACTGCGATGACGCGTGCTCCACACTCATGCATGATGCGGGCTGTATGGGACCCGACGTTGCCGAAACCCTGTATCGCCACGGTGGTATTCCGGATATCGAGCTTGAGATGACGGAGCGCCTCCATGGTGACGCAGACTACCCCACGGCCGGTGGCTTCCTCACGCCCAAGGCTCCCTCCAATCGACAAGGGCTTGCCTGTGACGACGCCCGGCACCGAATATCCCATCTGCTGGCTGTAGGTATCCATGATCCAGGCCATCACTTGGGCATCTGTGCCGACGTCTGGAGCCGGCACATCCTTGTCCGGCCCGATCAATGGGAAAATCTCCGCCGCGTAGCGTCTGGTCAATCGTTGTAACTCAGGCTGCGAAAACTTTTTGGGGGCAATCGCGACGCCGCCCTTGGCTCCGCCATAGGGTAGATCGGCTAACGCGCATTTCCATGTCATCCACATGGCGAGCGCCGCAACCTCTCCAAGGTTCACATCCGGATGATAGCGAATGCCTCCCTTGGTGGGACCGCGGGAAGAATCGTGCTGCACCCGATAGCCGGTATAGACCTCGACCCGGCCGTCGTCCATCCTGACGGGCAGGCTGACAATCAACGATCGCTGCGGAAGCTTCAGCCGTTCGCGTAAATTGTGATCAAGCTCCATGGCTTCGGCTGCTTGATCAAACTGTGCGACTGCGAGACGAAAGGTCGGTGTGTCGAGTTCGTGCATGGTCTATTCCTTTGATTAGGTGTGCGAGGGCGACACCAATGTACGGTGGTGTTCCTGTCCGATGGTGTCGAGCGGGACCCCCATCCATTGTATGTTGAATACACGTGCGAATTCCTGCGCGATCTGTTGTGACACGACTGAAGGCGCCAGGGGAGACTGCCGAATCTCAGCCATGGAAGTGACGTGGCACTGTACCAGGCCACAGGGCATGATAAGTGAAAAAGGGGAGAGGTCCAGATCAACATTGAGCGCAAAGCCATGAACCGTGACCCCATGATTAATCCGGACTCCGATAGCGGCAATCTTCGCATCAGTATGATTCCAGCGTACCCAAACGCCAGGGCTTTTCTCAATGCGATAGCCCTCAATGCCCCATTGATCGAGCGTACGGATCAAGACTTCTTCCAACTTTCGCACATATTGTTTTGGCCCTGAACAGTAATGCGACAGTTTGAGGATGGGGTACCCCACGACTTGTCCAGGTCCATGGTAGGTGATCGAACCGCCACGATCGACGTATTGGAGACTCGCGCCTGTACGGCGGAGAATCTCTTCTCCGCAGTCCCAATGTGCCGGCTTGGTGGTGCGGCCCAGAGTGTAGACTGGTGAATGCTCAAGGAGCAGCAGGACATCCCCTCGTCTCTCCACAATCCGTTCTTCCTGTAGTTGTTTCTGGATTGTCCAGGTTTCGGCATAGGGGATCGGTTGCAAAAACCGAACGAGCGTGCCCGCTTGTGGCGTAAGCGTCGTAAGAGGGCTACTGCCCTGCAAGGGAAAATCATGACCTGGGAGTGATCTATCGATGTCACTCACAGAATTACCATTGGCAGAGTGGGATTCTGAATCGAGACCGTGGCCGAGGTGGTCTTGCTTTGAATGGGCAATTGCAAGGTCGGTTGGTATCCGTTAGACCGGAAGAAATTCCTAAAGCCTTTGATGGCCGACATGAATGTTAATGAAATGGTGAAAAGGCGACCGTCGAGGGAACTCCTCTGTGTTGTCCACGCACAGATCATAACGCCTCGTCTATACGAGTCGGCCTCATTGTCTCACAAGCGCTTTCAGGGTGAAAGTCATAGAACAGAAAAAGGGGCGAGGCCGGGCCTCGCCCCTTTGACTGCATGAGTCTTCGGCTTACTGGATTGCGGCAAACATTTCCTTAATCTCGGGAGTCTTCAGCTTCTTGAGCGCTTTGGCTTCGATCTGACGAATCCGCTCCCTCGTCACCGAGAGGCTCTGTCCCACCTGCTCCAGCGTGCAGGCCTGATCGTGGCCGATGCCAAAACGTAGCCGGATGACGGTTTGCTCTCGTGGTGTGAGCGTGCCGAGAATGCGCTCAAGCTGGTGAGTCATTTCAGTTCGGTGCACATGGGTATCGGGTGGGACGGCTTGCAGGTCTGGGATCATTTCTCCAAATTCCGTGCTTCCGTCACCCACTGGCTTCTCCAGGGCAACCGGCTCTTGAAAGGCCTGAACCGTCTCGTGGAGTCGCTCCGGTCTCATCCGTAGTGCCTGGGCGACTTCTTCAAGTCGAGCTGGACGACCCAGTTGTTGTCCGAGTCGTCTTGTCACGCGGAGAATCCGATGGGAGGCTTCAGTCTGGTGAACTGGAATACGAATGGTCCGCGATTGATCCGCCAATGCGCGCGTGATGCCTTGGCGAATCCACCAGGTTGCGTAGGTGCTGAATTTGAACCCTTTGCGGTATTGATAGCGCTCGGCCGCTTTCATGAGCCCGATATTTCCTTCCTGAACAAGATCCAGCAACGTCAAGCCGCGACCGGTGTAATGCTTTGCCACATCCACGACAAGCCGAAGATTGCAACGCACCAATTCATCTTTTGCTTGTTCGAGGGTGAGTCGGGAGGAGCGGAGAGTGGCCAAGCTTTCCTTGAGCTGCTTGGTCATGGCAACTGGAAGTTTCTGCTGTTCCGTTCCCTGTTCGATCATCTCGATGAGAATCTGCTGTGCCTTATCGATCGCAGTGGCGGAAAGTCCGCTCAGTCCTCTGACCATCTGGAGCGTGCGTTGCCCCTCAACCACAGAGGCTGACCGCTTGAGACGAGGGAAGACTCGTATGGCATGGCGCAGGGCCTTCCGAATGGCGCTGGTTCCCGCATCGATCTTTTTTGCGATCTCGACCTCTTCTTCTCTGGTTAAGAGGGCGCGCTCGCCGAAGGAGCGAAAGTAGAGCGACTCCAACATAAAGGGGTTGCTGTTTACGGCGGAACGAGTCATCGCCTTTGCCGGCTCCTCAGATTGTTCTTCTTCCGAGGTTGCTCGACCGATCACATCCAAGAGGTCACTCGCATCGGGATCGTCCGCGTCGGCATCCTTTGCCGTCGTGACAAGCTCTTCTGGCGTAGGGATTGGGAATAGATTCTCTTTCATGTCGTCGCCCCTCCTTTGCCTCTTTGAAGTTGTGCGTCTCATGATGGTGACGTCAACAGGTTCCCGTTCTACAGTTCTACTTTGTGAGAGACCGCAATCTGTTAAACGATTCATTCAGTGCTCTGATCTACTAGACTATTCTCTGTTCTCATTACGCAGCAAATCTTGTGCTGGATTGCTCATGAGAGCTGATGATTGCAACCACGAGAAAATTCAGCACTATTAGAGCCGTTTAATGAGGAATCTCGATCGAAGGTGAGGCAGCCTTGCTGCGCATGTGTGGAGGCGGCTATAGGGCAATAGACCTAATCGCCACAGAGACTATCGGAGCAGATTGCGTAAAGCCGGAACCGTATCGATTAGAAATGAGGAAATTCGTGACGGAGTATTTCTTTATCATGGTGCGGCAAGTGGTTGAGAGTCGTGCCGGGTGCGCATTGCGTTAGTAAGAACGCGTGCAGCGGAATAGGGCTCACTCGACTTTCCGAGAAGCGGCTTGAGTAGAGGTCAAGAAATCCATCATTGTGGTCGTTGTCTTGTTGAAAACCCGGCTCGGCACTTCTAGAATGGGCTCCCATGTCATACTTTCGGTCAGGTGAGCGGATACATCTAGTCGACAAAAAAGGGCGGCAGTATGCCCTGACCTTGAAGGCCGGTGATCTTTACCAGCTCAGCGGGCATAAAATTGCCCATGACGATCTCATCGGAAAGCCTGATGGTTCACTGGCCTCACTCTCCGGAAATAAGACGATGTTGGCGTTGAGGCCCACGTTCGGCGACTATGTGCTGAAGATGCCGCGTGGCGCACAAGTGCTGTACCCGAAGGACCTTGCGCTCATTCCGATGTGGGCGGATGTGTATCCTGGCGCGCGGGTGTTCGAAGCGGGAACCGGCTCTGGGGCATTGACGATGGCCCTCTTACGCGCGGTGGGCCCACGCGGTTTGGTGGTGAGCTATGAGGCTCGTGAAGATTTCTCGCGGACGGCGATGACGAACATTGAACGGTATATGGGTCCGGTGGCGAATCTTATCCCGCTTCGTCGAAATGTGTACGAGGGGATTAGTCTGCTCGACGATGGCTTGCCATTCGATCGTCTCGTCCTCGACCTTCCTGAGCCCTGGCAGGTGGTGCCTCATGCTGCACAGGTCCTTCGTTCCGGCGGCATGTATTTGAGTTTTGTTCCCACTGTCCCACAAGTTGTGCAGACGGTTGAGGCTCTTGAGCGGGCTACGGTTTTTGGCATGGTGGAAACATTTGAAACGCTGTTGAGGACCTGGTCGATTCAAGGGCGGAGTATACGGCCAGATCACCGAATGGTTGCGCATTCCGGTTTCATTACGGTGGCGAGGAAAATCGAACCTGGTTTGTGGTCAGGGGCTCATGTTCTTCAGTCAGCCGGTGAAACGGCTGATATTCACGAAGAGCGAGAGGGTTCTACGCGATGAATCGTTTGAGTGGAAAGGTTGCAGTTATAACGGGCGGCAATGCTGGTATCGGTGAAGCGATCGCGATGGCTTTTGCGCGGGAAGGGGCCTCGGTCGTAATTACGGGGAGACGGCAAGGAGAGTTGGACCGGGTCGCGAGCGAGATTATCAAGGAGCAGGGCAAGGCCTATGCGGTTGCCGGATCGGTGACAGATGAATCCCATGTCCAAGAGGTGACTCGTCGGACTATACAGCAGTTCGGACGGCTTGACATCCTCGTCAATAATGCCGGAATAGGGGACTTTGGGAAACGCCTGCATGAGATTGACGATGCGACGTGGGCGCAGGTTCTTGACGTCAACCTGACCGGAGTCTTTCGTATGACGAGAGCGGTTTTGCCTCAGATGCTCAAGCAGGGGAAGGGAGCGATCGTCAATATCTCCTCTATCGCGAGCTTGGTCGGACTTCCCACGTTGCCGGCCTATGCCGCCTCCAAGGGAGCGCTTGATGCTCTGACGAGAGCGCTGGCGATCGACTATGCCAAAGAGGGCATTCGCTGCAACGTCGTCAATCCCGGCCTCATCGACACGCCAATGGCCGCTCCATTGATGAGCAACGCGGAACAACTAGGCGCCATTTTGTCTCATTATCCTATCCGTCGAGCCGGGAAACCAGGAGAGGTGGCGAACCTTGTTCTCTATCTGGTCTCTGATGAGGCAGCGTGGGTCACAGGTGGAACCTTTCCCATCGATGGAGGGATGACCATTTCGTGAAAAGACATTCCATGAAAAGAGGGAAAGTCACCCCCATGGCATTGGATGCCTGTCGGTCGGCTAGAAGACAAAACAGAAATGATGACGGCTCGAATCTATGGACATCAACGCACATACTCAATTCTGTGGTGTAATCGGCAATCCAGTCGAACACTCACTCTCCCCTGCTATTCATAATGCTGCATTTCAAAAACTTGGGCTGAACTTTGTTTACCTGGCCTTCCGCGTAGAAGCGATCGGTGATGCGATCAAGGGTCTTCGTGCTCTTGGCAACTTTCGCGGTGCCAGCGTGACTATTCCACACAAGGTGGCAGCTGTTCCATTTCTTGACACTATTGAGCCGACCGCGCGGCATATCGGTGCGATCAACACCATTGTGGCTGTTGGAGAGACTCTGACGGGGTACAACACCGATGCGATCGGCGCCCTACGCGCGCTTCGTGAGGGTGGTGTGGCTTTGAAAGGGCAGCACGTGGTGTTATTGGGATCTGGAGGCGCTGCTCGCGCGATTGCCTTCTCGCTTGGGGCAGAGGTTGGAATTGGTCGCTTGACCATACTAGGAATCGATAGCCAAGAACGCACAGCATTGGCCCAAGATCTCCAATCTAAGACAGGAATGGCCGTGCGGGAATCGCCTCTCGATGAAGGAACGTTACGAGAGATTCTCCCGGGTACTCATGTGCTGATTCATTGTACACCGATGGGAATGTCGCCGAACGTGCACAAGACTTCTGTGCCGCCGGCGTTGCTTCATGCGGGATTGACGGTCATGGATATCGTCTACAATCCTCGAGACACCCAGCTATTGAAGGATGCAAAGGCGGCAGGCTGTCGTGTGATTCCAGGGATCGAGATGTTTCTGTATCAAGCTATGGCACAGTTCGAGCTCTGGACCAATCAGGCTGCTCCAACCGACGTCATGCGCGCAGTCCTGGAATCGCGCCTCCCATGAATATCGTGCTGATTGGCTATCGAGGGACCGGCAAGAGCGCAGTGGGTAGGCTCCTTGCGGCGCGATTGGGACGAGCGCTTGTGTCAACTGATGCAGAGATCGTCAAGCGTGCTCACCGTTCGATTCCGGAGATCGTTGCCCAAGAGGGATGGGAATATTTTCGCGATTTGGAGTCTGATATCTGCCGGGAACTAGCCGGCCATGACCATCTTGTGATCGATATCGGCGGTGGAGCGATACTTCGCGCGCAGAACGTAGAGGCCTTGAAGAAGAATGGCATCCTGTTTTGGCTGGAGGCCTCTGTCGGGACGATTACGAAACGAATCGGTAGGGATAATCAGCGCCCCTCGTTGACAGGAACCAAGTCATTTGTCGATGAAATTCAGGACGTGTTGCGAGAGAGAACGCCAAAATATCGAGCGGCTGCCGATCATGTCGTTACAACAGATAATCAATCCGTTACTCAGGTGGTTGATACCGTATTGACACTGGTCTGAGCGTGTTCGATATGTCTCTGCCATGTCAAGATGAAGCTGTGCCATTGCTTCGTCCTTGACAAGGTCTTCATCGAAGTGTTTGAAATAGCTGAGTGCGCCCGTAGCTCAATTGGATAGAGCATCGGACTTCGGATCCGAGGGTTGGGGGTTCAAGTCCCTCCGGGCGCACCAGATAATCAACAGGTTGCCTCTTCTCTTCCCGTTTCCCCTCCAGACTGGTCACGGTTTTGGTCACGGTTCCCGAAAGACTTCCTCGATTCACCGCATCCCGAAGGTGTCCTGGGGCAAGATGGGCATACCGGAGGGTGGTTTGAATATCGCGGTGGCCAAGGATCTCCTTCACGGAGACTAAGTCTACTCCGGCCATCACTCTTCGACTCGCGGCGGTATGGCGGAGCGAATGCCAGCAAACACCAACAATCCCCGCTTTCCTTAGGCCAGGCTCAAACGACCGGCGGAGGAAGGCGCGGCTATCCATCGCCTGCGTCACGTCCTTTAATCCTGGGAAGACCCAAGCTGACCTGAGAAACGAGTCAAATGACCTCAAGATCGCCTTGGCCTCCTCGCTCAAGGGGACATGGCGGGTTTTTCCTCCCTTGGGCAAAGGCAGCGTCAGGACACCGTTTCCCAAGTCCACCTGATCCCACCGCAAACGAAATTGCTCTCCTCGCCTCAGACCCGTCTCAATCGCAAAGGCGACTAGCTCCCAGTCGCTCTGTTGCAACACCCCTCGGAGCCGGGCCAACTCATCTTCTGACAGAAACCGCGTCCGCTTCACTTCGGGAAAGAATTTCAATCCAGAGACAGGGTTCTGAGTCAGCTTGCTGTCTTTGACCGCCAGCATGAGTACATGACGGAGGAACGCAAAATGTCGGTTGATCGTCGCATCGGTCCACCGCCGCTTCTGTTGAAACGCTTTGGGGGCATTTGCGGGGCGAGGTTTGAGCTTGGCGCGCATTTTAGCCTGAACCTGCCGGCAGTCTTCCCTTGAGATATCGACAAGCATCCGCTTCCCTAGCAGCAGCGACCAGCGACGGCCATACCGCCGTTCACCCTCAATGTTCAGATTTGTGGACCCTTCGAGACAGCGGAGAATCCACGCCCGAAGCGTGATGTCCTTCCGTGGCGCAAATTTCTCCGGGAAGAACGTCCCTTCCCGAATGTCAGCTTTCAATCGGCCATAGAGGGCTTTGGCCTGTGATTTGGTATCACAGCGGAACCATCGCTCTCTCCCGTTGACATAGAGACGGACCCACCAGCCTTTGCGATTCTTTCGCTGGGTGATTCCTCGGTCCTGTCCACCTTTCCGTGCCATTAGCGGTGCACCTTTCTCGATGTCTTCTTGCTGCCCTTTCGCCACTTCCGAGAGGCCACCCGCATCTGGCAGCGCGGGTCACAAAAGAGTTGATCACGTCGCGCCGCCAGAAAGATCCGCTGGCATTCCTGGCAGGGACGAATCCGCCCCGCATGATACGCCAGTGACACTGCTACGCGGTATTCAAACTCTTTCGTCTTGGGTTTAGTCGCGACCAGGAGGCTGCCGTGGCGAGCGTGGAGTGCACCGGGCATGGTGACGACTAAGGTGAGATCCGAAAAGGTCACGGGCGCGACCGCGTACTGCCACAACTGTTCCAAATGACCTCGAATCGTGTGTTGCAGCTGCATCGCCTCCTTGCGACTCGGCAGCGTGTATTCCAGCGTCTCGCCAGGAATCGCCTGCACCGTCCAGCCACTGGCTGAGGCGATGGGCTGCGCGTGTCGGTCTGGGCCGTCTGCTTCGGCAAAGGTCGCCACTTCATACGCGAGGACCATCCATTCGCTTGGTGTCAGTGCCTCGAGGTCGATCTGGATGAATTGCACGAGCCAGCCAATCTCCCCATTGGCGGTGGTCGTGATGCGCTCCCGCGCCTTCTTCATCTCACGGTCAAATTGTTGTCGGATGCCCTGCCGATTCAGTTTCATCGTGTTCTGTCCCTTTCATCATGGCGGAGTCTCTCTCGAATACTCATCCCATACCCGCTGAACAAATTCTCACAAAGATACCTGCTCTGTACGTCAAATCTCTTGATGCGCTTCTTTTCAGTGTGGTAATGGCTTTCATAGAAGTCATGTCTATAACAATTCAGACATGATGCTGTCAACCACATCACAGAAGAGGAGGTGCCTGTATGCGACCCAGTGCCAAGCTACTCACCGTGCGAGAGGTAGCCGATCGACTCGGGCTGAAGGAAAGCACGATTCGGAAGCGGATCCTGCAACGGCAGATCGCCTATGTAAAGCCCAGTCTCCGGGCAGTGCGGATTCCCATTGAGGAACTCGAACGCATCCTTACCGCTGGCTTTCGTCCCGTGGTGACACCCCATGCGAGCACCTAACCTGAACGAATCGAATGGCTCAGCCACGGAGGAACTAATGGGAGTGCGCGAGACGCAGCATGAAGATGACGGCCGGGTCGCGACGCCGAGTGTGGACACCACACCGGCGGCGCAGCCGCCACGCCCCCAACCTAGTATTACGGGGGCAGAAACTGCACACACCCAAGACGAGCCTCGTCTCGACGGGTTCCTGTTCAGCGTCGATTGGCTTGCCTTCACGGTGCCTTCGTCCAGCGTGGAGGAGGTCCAACAACGAGTAGGTGGTGAGTGGATGGAGCTGGAGAAGGGATTTAACGGCTATCCTCGCGCCTGGCTCTGTCTCAGTACCGGGGGAGGAAGCGGGCGCATGGGGACGGGGATGCCACATCGAATACGAGAGGTGCACGTCTCTCTTTCCGGTGAGATTGTCTCGGCCTGGGAGCCGGAAAAGGTACAAGCTCTCTGTCGCTGGATCAATGAGCTCAAAGGGCATGGAACCCGAGTGGATGTCGCGTTGGATGATCGAACCGGGCATGCCGCGGTCAGCCAGGTGATTGCCGCCGCCGATGCGGGACAAGCCGTGATGCGGTGGCGCACCTATGATGCCAAGCGACGATGCTCCTACAAGGGCCAGGACGACATTCAAGGGGAGATGGTGACCTTTGGGAGCCGACAGAGCGAATCGTACCTGCGCGTCTATGACAAGCGGATGGAGGCAGCAGGGAAGGGCGAAACAGTCGAAGGGCCCTGGGTGCGCTGGGAGTTGGAGTTCAAGAAAGACCGAGCGCAGCTATGTGTAGATCTGTTTGCGCACCTGCCGCTCGACGAGTGGCGTGAATTTACGGTCGGGCTGCTGAAGTCGTGCATATCATTTCGGGATACAACAGCGGATGCTCCAGCGTGGGAACGGTGTCGATCGTCAGAACTGCCCTGGTGGAAGGCACTGACGGAAGGGTTTACGCGGTGCCGGTTTCATGTGGTAACGACAGACCGCAAACTGGAAGAGGTGCTTGCCTGGTTTTCCCAAGCGATGGGCCCCACACTCGCGGCTCTCTATTGTGCGGTAGGACCCGAGTGGATCACCAACGTGATTCAGTCTGGATCAAGCCGCTGGAAGCCACAGCATTATCAGTTGATGAAGAAACCTAAAACCAAACGTCCGTATATATTGAAGGCAACATAAACCAGAATGAACCAGGAATTGATTTTTGATCGAGATCCGCCGGCGGGGACGCGGGCGCACTGATAATGGGGGGAGGGGGGGTGTCGTACGACTCCCCCCTACGTTCTAAGACCTCCGGGCCTCACAATCGTGTGTCCACAAAACCTGTAAAACTTATAGTCACCACACCCTCGGAAATTCAACCCGCCAAGACTAGGGCTCCCCTGTCCTTAAATTAGATGGCTTAAAAACAGTGATTTGTAGCCATAGGCCCCTGTGTTACTGAGACGGGGGTAGGTGTTCCGCGCCGCTAAAGCGGCGCGGAAAATCCTTTTCCCCCACCCCGCTTGACAGGTCTACAGTGCTGGCTTATCTTTGGCGTCAATTAAAGCTGCTCTCAGATGGAAGAAACGCATGACAACCAGGGCCGCGAGGCACATCACAGCCGGAAACCCGTTCAGGTTGTAGATGCGCTACCAGATACTCATCGCGGTATCACTGATGCTAGGGCTCAGCGGGTGCGAAACCTATCATTGGATGCACGCCCCACCCGTCACAGATGAGCAATTGCAGAGTGATCATACCTACTGCAAAAATCAACGACAAGCCGATGCGTTTACCACTTACGCTGCAAATCCTCAATATTTGACACCCGGAGCCATGCCGCCGGTTGCTGAGATCAATAGACTAGAGGCTGGCTATCGGAGGTGCATGGAAGCGCATGGCTACGCTTTACGGCGGGTCACAGTACATGGGAAAACAGTAGAAGGGGAGCCATTGCCAGAAGAGATCCGATAACGACCAATACACAGCGGCACATAACAAGCCCGAATGAGAGACGCACTACATTTGACCTATCCCCTTAAATCGCCCCAGACATCTTGTTTCTACCTTGCAGACACATTATTAGTTGACAGCTTCCATGCTTGACAGTACTCATCCGGGTGGCTAGCCTTGCTAGAGGTCAAGGTTCGATCCTGGCAGGTAGCAAAGATGTACACCGTCGAGGAAGCAAAAAAATTGATTGTCACCGAGTGGCGCGCATGGTCGAAGCAACACGGCTCTTATTCTGGCTATCATATGCTCACCTTTTTTAACTGGTTGCAAAAGGACAGACCGCATCTGCTCTCGTTCCGATGCACTGGTGACAAATGGCAAAGGGTCCACGGGTGGCTTCAGAGCGATGAAGACATCCAATCACAACTTAGGAATCCATAAACCTACCTGTTGTCCACTCGACCATATGTCTTCGAGAAGGACGCTCCGCTGGCAAGCTGGCTCCGCGCCCCTCAAGCTGCACGTTGAGTCTGTAGGAAAACCCCCCAACGAAAAATTGGGGAGGAATTTGAGAAAATCGGACCGCGTAGAATCCCCTGTATTGAACGATCGCTTGCCTGGGAGGGGTCAAGGCGCCCCCATAAAATCGATAGCTCCGATGCTCCAGTGACTTTTTCTACAGACTCGTTAGAGAGAGAACAAGGTTTTCAGACACCTTTGTTTCTTCCTCAGTTGCAACTCATTGAAACGGCAACGGTTATGGCGTATTGTTCACGAAGAGAAGTGGCGTCTTATACGGACAGAAATTGGCAGATCCGACTCTTATGCGGATCGGCCTAAACATTGTTATGCCGCAGGAACATCTGGAGCTTGCGATGAAATATGAGCCGAAGTACGCGATGCAGACGGGTGGTGACATGCGCAAATGGAGCAATCCGCAGCGCACGTTTAGCCACAGTCTTTTAAAGTTAAGTTTTGACTGTGAGGTTGACCCGTATCCTGGAATCCTCATCCTGACCGATCGGAGCTACAAGAACGCCTCCGCAATGGCCGTAAATGACTTGCGCAAGGAACTGCCTAAGATCCTGGCGCCCCTCGGGGACGCCACTGTCGCCTACTGGCGGATCGAGAGGGATGAAAAGGAACGGAATCGCCTGTTGTCTGGGCTTACCGCCAATCCCGTTTTCGACGACATCCTCGGATGATGAGTCGAGCAGAAGGCTCCCTGGAGGGGCATAACAGGTTAGTCGAGCGACCTCGCGCCTGCGGCGCTCGTCCGCTCACTTCCAACGTTAAGGCGACAGGGCTGAGGACCGCTTTATATGGCGGTGTGATCTCGGCGCCGAACTTCCGCACTTGGCCAGGAGCGGCCTATCGAGGCCCGATTAATACAGTTCATTCCATCTCACTCAATCTGGCTCCCTCCCAAGGCACAACTCGTGACTTTCTAGCACAAAATCTATGAAACTCGTGTCAGTATTGAAGAGGCTGAAATGGCCTCAAATCAAATCCCACCTTCGGCACTATCACCGAGTATAGGTAACTACACAGATCCCGGTTTTACTCCTACTTTTCTGGTTACGGTTTTGGTCACGGTTCGGTCCCGGTTTTGGTCACGGTTGCCAATATACCTCCATCGCCACTGATCGCACAGCCAAAGGGCCTAAGACACTGTATTCATAAGGTAGTGTCGCTGTCTGTCACTCCTATTCTTTCTTACTCTCAGCAGTACTAGGTGGGTCTTCGGATCCGAGGGTTGGGGGTTCAAGTCCCTCCGGGCGCACCACTCCATCTGCTGAAGCCTCAAGATTGAATCGTTGAAGTATCAGTAGCTTACAACTGGTCTGTCTGGCCCTTTCGAGAGGGCATTCCCCCACCAAAGCTGCATAGATTCCTCGTATCCCTCGCAGTACTCTTGCAACAAGGAGCAGGGTCCAAGGGGTGTCTGAATGGTGCTATGCTATAAGCAAGATCGCGTCAGGTTTTCTAGCGGGAGGTTTCTTAGGCGGAGTCAGCGGCAAGCCTGGACAAGACACTGTCCTTGCTGTGGGCGCTGGCTGGTGAAGCAGAATCCCGCGGAGCCTTGGGTCTGTTCCTGCGGATGGCTGAGTGGATAAGGGTACAGTCACCTAGATAGGAGGGGCGCATCATGAACCATGTAGTCCTCCATGACGTCCGGGCTGGTTTTTTTCTGATGGTGGGCTTGGCCATGTTGGGGTTTATTTGTGCTGTGGCGGCGTTGAGCACCGTTATGCGTCCAGCTCGATGGGCTGATCGCAAACCGACCCATTTCTGAAGTGTTTCCTCACTGCCCTCTCTTTCTCGATTAGCCACAGAGAGGCGCCTGCTGTCGTATTTTCTCCGCATTCTCAATATCTATCCATAATAGACTGAAAAATCGGGAGAAAGGCCTAAAATTGGCAGTCAGCCTCATTTTTTCATTCACGTGCTATATTTCATATACATGGGCGAAATACTATTCAAAATAATTGGAGAATAATTATGATCGGAAGTCCAATGAAAGCAGGCGTCGTGGTAGCGATGGGACTCGCTTTGCTGGTGGGGCAGGGTTGTAGCATGAAATGGCTGCAGTCCGATGGAGAGACTGGGTCTGCGCAAAATGGAAGCTCAGGGAAAGGGCTAAGTGGCTTCTCCAAGAATCCATCGGAAGAGCGTCTGGGGAAGAGTGGCGATATCGTATCGCTTTCCCCGTCTGGTGTAGGCGCCCGTCAGCGTGCGGAAATAACCAAAGAGGAAAAGGCGGCTATCGAAGCTGGTCTTCAGGACGTGTTTTTTGGGTATGATCAGTGGGCCCTTTCAGATGCTGGAATGGAAGCATTGAACCTCGACGCGCAGTGGCTGAAGGATCATCCTGGATCGGTAATGAAGGTCGAGGGTCATTGCGACGAACGGGGCACGGCCGACTACAATATCGTGCTAGGGGATAAAAGGGCCAAGACTGCGCGCAATTATCTGATCGAGTCGGGTGTCGCTCCCAAGCAGGTGGCGATTGTGTCGTACGGTAAAGCGCGCCCTTTCTGCACGGATCCTTCTGAGTCCTGCTACCAGCAGAACCGTCGCGGGCATGTCTTGTTGAATATGAAGAAATAACAGAGCGATTCACGGCCTTCAGGGAACCCCGGGTGACTCTTCATACGAGCCCGGGGTTCATTGTTTAGATTGAGGTGAGGTAAGTGTGGCTCTTGTGAAAAGTAACCGGGACTCAAATAAGGGGCATTCGCAGGCTCGCGTGGCCAGAGAGGAGTCTCCGATAGAGAAGCGTCAGCAGCCACGCTTCACTTCACAGTTCAGAAGCACTATTTCTGGCGGGCAACAAGAAGGCCAAGGGCGGACACGAGACCTCTCTGCCGGCGGCTGTATGATCGAAACAGACTTTCCAGTGGTCGCAGGGGCTTCGTATGAGTGCCGCATCTATGTCCCAGGGCTTGACTGGCCTTTGCGCATCGACAAAGCCGAAGTGCGATGGGTTAGGGCCAATACATTTGGGATCCAGTTCGTAAAAATTCAGCCCCAAGAAGAAGCTAAACTTAAGCAGGTTCTTGCCGCTCTCAACGAAGAGCTTATGACGTAGCCCGCTCTCTTCCTCTTCTTTCTTGAAACTCATAGTTAGGTGGTTTTGGCGTTCCCCTACCATACAGGTATGGGGAGGCCTATGTTCGTTCATAGAGCTGTTCGCGGCGTCACGGCGTCTATGATATAAGACAGTCTGCGACGCTACCTCAGGTCAAATAGTCAGGGAGTTGCATAATGGGACACATTGTATCTTCAACGCACACCGGATATAGCAGTGCAACTCTAGCCGGTGGGTGCTTTTGGTGTCTCGAAGCGGTCTATGACCAGTTAACAGGTGTGGTAGCAGTCGAATCCGGCTACATAGGCGGTCAAGTCGACCATCCGACGTATGAAGCCGTCTGTGGCGGCAGGACTGGTCACGCAGAAGCGGTCCGTATCACCTTCGATCCCGCGGTTGTCAGCTATCGCGAGTTGCTTGAAGTGTTATTTGTCATCCACGATCCCACAACCCTCAATCGGCAAGGGCACGATGTCGGGACTCAATACCGTTCGGAAATTTTCTACCATACGCCTGAGCAGAAGCAGGTTGCTGAGGAGGTCATTGCAGCCGTCACAAAAGAGAAGCTCTATGCCGATCCGATCGTGACGGAAATCACCCCTGCCGGGGTCTGGTATGAGGCCGAGCCCTATCATCAGGAGTATTTTGCGCGGAATCCTTTTCAGGGCTACTGCACAGCCGTCGTTGGGCCGAAAGTAGTCAAATTCCGCAAGCAGTTCGCTTCGAAGTTGAAGCCCTAACCAGCATTGCGTTTCCCGACGCGCCCTGAACATTGTGGCGATAGGGAAGTCTATTCTTCGATGAGGAGAGCTGTGAAATCGTGATGTATGGGATGTCGGGTGCCTCCGCTGGTGCCAGGCCGCACGATGTGAGCTGTCCTGAACCCTGTCGCCGCCGCGGCGTCTAGTTCGCATTCCGTATCCGACAGAAAAAGAATGTGATGGGGCGGCAAACCGATTTGCTTGCTGATCGTGCTGTAACTGGATGTTGCCTTCTTTTCGCCGACACTGGTATCGAAAAAGTGTTCGAACAGCGCTGTCACATCTCCGACGTTGGTATATGTGAACAGGAGCTGTTGTGCCTGTTTCGAGCCTGATGAGTATATTCCGAGGCGGATACCGCAATCCCGCCATCGTGTTAAAGCCGGCAGGACATCGCCATACAGTTCCGGTGAGAACGCCCGCTGTCGATAGCCCTCATCCCACATCATTCCTTGTAATGCCTTGAGGCAGGGCAGCTTTCGGTCCTGATCGATCCAACCTGCAAGCATACCCGGCAGCTGCTCGTACGCAGGTCGATTGCCTGTTTCGTGCTCGATGGTGTCCTGGCATTCCGTGGTCCAGCGGAACACATTGGGATCGTGTCGCCGTTCACGGAGGAAAGGCGAGAGGTGCTGTTTGGCGAATGGGAAGAGGATATCGCGGACAAAGGCTACTGAAATAAGAGTGCCTTCGATGTCCATGAGAACGTATTGGATCATGCGGCGTCTACCAGTGGTACCGCTGGTCGATTCCGGAATTTGTGTAGTGCGGGACCCAGCCGGTTTGATCAGTGAAGAGACGAATCGCGCACACCTTTGGTGGGTTCCCTAAGTCGAACCAGTGTTTCGTGTCGGCTGGGACAGAAATGAGGTCCCCTTGCTCGCACAACAACGCGAAGACTTCATCCTCGCGTTCTTCCTTGTGAAACCAAAAATAGCCTTGGCCTTCAACGAAGACGCGCACTTCGTCTTCGCTATGCGTGTGCTCTCGGATAAATTTTTCACGAATTCCTTCCAGGTTCGTCGTATGCTTATCCACACTGATCACATCCGCCGTCTGATACCCGCCTTTTTCCATGAGAGGCTTGAGCAGATGATCGTAGGCCGCGAGAACCTGCTCATTCGTCGCTGCGGAAGGTAGGTCGTTGCCTGCAGACCATCGTTCATAGAGGATGCCCCGCGCGTCAAGAAACTGCTGGATGGCAGAGGGGTCGCGTAGAGTCACGTTCTTGTCAGGAATTCGCAGGGTGGCCATGTCGTGTCACCTCCCGTTGGCATTGGAGCAGATATTCTAAGACTTCCAGATGTCGTTTGGCCTCGGGCAGATCCTTGCCCCAGACATAGAGGCCATGGCCTGCCAGCAAGAACCCGTAGCAGGCCCGTTCCTTCGAAAGGGATTGTTCGACATGCGACGACAATGCCTGCATATCCTGTGAGTTCGGAAAGACCGGCAAGGAGATTTCTACTTCGTGAGTATCGATGCCACTCAATCCTTTCAGCAATTCCCATCCAGTGAGCCGTACCTGCCCTTCATCGCGGGCGAGCTGTGAGAGCAATGCTGCTGAGAGTGAGTGCGTGTGCAGCACAGCTCCGGCTCCCATCGCGCGATAGAGAAGCAAATGGAGAGGGGTTTCAGCTGAAGGTTGCGCTCCCTCAGCATCGATGGGCTTGCCCTGCTGATCGATGGCGAGGATGTGCTCAATCTCAATCGAGCCTTTGTCCACGCCGGAACTCGTAATTGCGCAATAGGCGGGGGCGGCGTTGTCTGGTAACCGCACACTATAGTTTGTGCTCGTGGCAGGAGCCCAGCCCATTGCAGACGACCACCTGGCGGTCTGGACTAATTGCTCAGCGACTCTCTTGAAGTCAGGATCGTGTGTCACAGATTACAGCATACAGGACTAGGTGTGACGTGTTGTATCACGAATGACGGAGTTCAACGCAATGGCGACTCAGCCAGGGTTGCAGGATGAGGGAGCCGATAGCCGGCGCCTAACAATGCCGCTGATCACATCACGGTTCTAGAAAGCCGTGAGGGCTTATGCGCGTGAAGCAGGGTCGTGATCTAACCAGGCGTCTTCTTGTCCCTCTGCCTGGTCGGAGGCGTGCAGACCTGCGAAGTCGAATAGCCGTTGGTCCAAGAGTAGCGGTGGCGCCACGTTCGACAGAGCGGCGAACATACTGTCTGTACAGCCAGGCGACCGTCGCTCCCATTCGCGCAAAAATTCTTTGATGTGTTTTCGCTTAAGATTTTCTTGAGAGCCACAGAGATCGCAGGGAATAATGGGAAACGCACGGAGTTCCGCATACCGGGCGAGATCGCTCTCCCGTACGGCAGCCAGCGGGCGAATGACGATATGCCGGCCATCTTTCGAGCGTAATTTTGGCGGCATGGTCTTGAGCTTGCCGGTATAAAACAAGTTCAGGAACAGCGTTTCAATAATGTCATCCCGATGATGGCCCAACGCGATCTTGGTCGCGCCCAATTCCGTGGCGACGCGGTAGAGGTGGCCGCGACGGAGCCGGGAGCAGAGCGAACATGTGGTCTGCCCTTCAGGGATGAGCCGTTTGACGATCGAGTAGGTATCTCGTTCCTCGATATGGAATGGCACGCCCATCTGTGAGAGATAGTCGGGAAGGACATGAGCAGGAAACCCCGGCTGTTTTTGATCCAAGTTGACCGCGACAAGGTCGAAGTGAATCGGCGCACGCCGTTGCAAGACGAGTAATACGTCGAGCAGCGCATAGCTGTCCTTTCCCCCTGATAGGCACACCATGATTGTGTCGCCATTGCGAATGAGACCATATTCGCCAATGGTCTCCCCAACGAGGCGAAGCAGTTTGGTTTGCAACTGTTCCGTGGTCTCATCGAGTTTCAGATATGGGCGTGAGGGGCTTGCCGAATGCGACATGGGTTGGCATTCTACGCGTGTGGGTATATGGCTGTCGATCTTCAGCCGAGGGGTTTATGGGGAAAGAGGAGAGCCTGTCGAGCGAGAGGCTGCAGTCAGTCCTGTTTGTGTGCACAGGGAACATTTTTCGTAGTGTGACTGCCGAGTATGCGCTCAAGGCGGGGCTCGGCGTTGACACACCGCGCATCGTCAGTTCGGCTGGGATTGAAGCCAAGCCACAGTCGGTCCATGACTGGGTTCAGATTCGTTTGCGTGAGAAGGGTATCGACCCAAGCCATCACGTCCAACGGCAACTCACCAAGGAGCTGATCGAGTCTGCTGACCTCGTTGTGGCGATGGGGCGAAATCATCAGATCTTTATCCGTGAACAGTTTGGACGCAACGTTCCCCTCTTTAATCAGATCTGTCTCGGCCTCGATACACCGATTCTGGATCTGCATGAAGCGATACCGGACTGGGAGACCGACCTTGAACGAGCCCGCACCTATGTGTTCTCAGTGATCGATACCATCTGGGCCGCGGCGCCAGCCATTCTTTCTCGTATCCGGTAGCCTGTTTGTACGGTATCTATGACCTCTATCGGTTCATTCTTGAACTCGATCGGACATTTTTCCCCCATTGACAGGCGCGATTGACGAATTGGCCTCGTCAATCGGGCCAATATCGAAGCACCTGCTATATTTTCTAGAGTAGCTCTTGTGGGTTAACTGGGCAGAATGGGGCATCGATGCGACGAGCACGGACACAGGACATAACGGCATCTGACAGCCATGATCCAGAACCGGAATGGGTGTCGTGGTCTAACGAGAAACTTTTGGACCTTCCCATGAGCCAACTCGGAGTCACACTTGACGGAGGATTCCTGTCGAGACAGATCGAGCAGCTCTATACCGAACTGGAAATCAGACAGCTCATATTCCGTCCCCATTGTTGGTTGTCCAACGAATGGTTCACCCCAGACGGTGTGCCGGGGATCGCCGTGCCGTTTTATCTGGCCCATCCACGACTCGCCAAACTTGAAATGGACCAGATGCTCGAAGTCGAGGGTGGGACTCCGGAATGGTGCATGCGCATTTTACGGCACGAAGCCGGCCACGCGATAGAAAATGCCTATCGCCTCCGTCGCCTCCGCCGCCGTCAGCAAGTCTTTGGCCGCTCGTCCGATCCTTATCCGAAATATTACAGTCCCAGGCCCTACAGTAGGAGTTTCGTGCGGCACCTCGATGTGTGGTACGCGCAAAGCCACCCGGATGAAGACTTTGCAGAGACCTTTGCGGTCTGGCTGACACCAGATTCGACATGGGCCGACCGATACAAGGGATGGCCGGTGCTGAAGAAACTGCAATACGTCAATGGGTTGATGGGAGAGCTGGCGGCTGTTCCACCCAAGGTGGTGACACAAGAAGAAATCGATCCGCTGTCCGACCTGAAGAAGACCCTGCGTGAGCACTATGAGCGAAAGCGCAGGCACTATGGAGTGGAACGACCGTCAATGTACGATCCGGACTTGAAGCGGCTGTTTTCCGATGCCCCTGCCCATGCCGACAAAATGAGCGCCGCCGCGTTCTTGAACCGGTTCAGAAAAGAAGTGCGCCGCAAGGTCGCAGCCTGGACCGGTGAATATCAATACACGATCGATCAGGTGCTGGAGGATATGATTCAGCGCTGTCGTCAGCTCCACCTGCGACTGCCCCTCGCGGAGGAACAGGCGAAGTTGGACTTCACGATTTTGCTGACCGTCCACACGATGAACTATCTGCGTAGCGGGCGGCACAAGGTGGCGGTATGAAGCGTCTTCGAATTCTCGTCTTGATGCATAAAGATCTGGTGCCTCCCGATCCGCTCAACGGGCAGGAGGTGGCAGGAGCCGAGTGGAAGACGGAGTACGATGTCGTGTCCACACTCCGTAAGCTCGGTCATGACGTCAAGCCGCTGGGGGTCAAGAGCGATCTTGAGGTGCTTCGATCCGCAATAGAGGACTGGAAGCCGCACATCGCCTTCAATCTTCTCGAAGAGTTCGACGGGGTGGCCGTCTACGACCAGAACGTCGTGTCGTACCTCGAACTGCTTCATGTCCCCTATACCGGTTGTAACCCGCGTGGGTTGATGCTGGCGCGCGACAAAGTGCTGTCGAAGAAGTTGTTCTCGTTCCACCGTATCGCGTTCCCGGATTTTATGGTGGTGCCACAGGGGCGAGCGGTTAAGAGGCCCAAGTGGCTGTCATTTCCCCTCATTGTCAAATCGGCGACTGAAGAGGCGTCGCTCGGAATCTCTCAGGCGTCCATTGTTCAGGATGACGACAAACTCAAAGAGCGAGTCGAATTCATCCACGAGAGTGTCGGGACCGGCGCGCTGATCGAGCGGTATATCGAAGGACGAGAGCTGTATGTCGGAGTGATGGGCAATGGACATGTCCACGTGTTACCGGTGTGGGAGTTGATCATGGATCAGCTTCCGGAGGACGCTCGCCGAATTGCCACCGAACGAGTCAAATGGAGTCGCACCTATCAAACCAAGTATGGGATTCGGTCAGGCGAAGCGAAAAATCTTCCCGAAGGGAAGGCCGAGGAGATTCAACATCTCGCGAAGCGTGTGTATCGCGCGCTCGGTTTGAGCGGCTATGCGCGTATCGATGTGAGAATGGATGCAGCAGGGAGCGTGTATGTGCTGGAAGCCAATCCGAATCCACAAATCGCGCACGACGAAGATTTTTCTGATTCTGCAGAGAAGGCTGGGTATACCTATAAGGATTTGTTGCAAGAACTGCTGAACGTCGGGCTCCGCTGGCGACCGGCCAAAGCGGCCTAACTGTCACCTCACGCCACATCCTCACGATACAGTGCTCTCACGTCAAAATTCCGCACTCGTGCAAGGCTTCGCTCAGGTCCGTAGGCCTGGTTGACGTGGCTTGCCACGAGCGTCTGGGCTGGAATGAGCGAGTGAAGAGTGCGAGCTACGGGCCGTAGCGGAATCCAAACAGCAGCGCAACGCTTGTTGTATCGTTCTCTGGTAACGATGGCGAAAGGTTGATGTCGTGGAGATTGACAATTAACGTCGATGTCAAGGCGAGATTGTGGCTAGCCTGATATTCCAGTGAAGCGCCGATAGGGATGTACCAACTGGTATCGTTGCGGTCGATGCGCCCAGGTCCGGCTCCACGGTCAAGATCTGCGTGGATTAATCCGATACCTGTGAAGGGGACTAGGTTGATGCCATGATTAAACCGAAAGTAATAGCGGCCGACACCGGCGAAAGAAACCTGAAAGAGGTCGCCCATTGGGCTGATCTGCATCAGCGGTCCGACGGAGAAGTTTCGATCGAGATAGTAGTCGCCGCTGAAGGCCAGGGTGAAGGCCGTGTCATTGACCGTTCCAGCCGTGAACCCCAGGCCGCTCCCGAATCCCCAACGTGGTTCGTCTGCTCGGGCAAGGGGTGTCCCTACGGTTGCGCTGGTGACCAGGATCGCCAAGAGCGTGGCGGCGCAGATCCATCGTGAGAATGTGGCGGTAATCAGTCGCGTCATGACGGCGGACTGTAGCACAGCGAATGGGCTCGGACAAGTCGTTTGAGTGCACAGGCGAGAGTGTCGTATGCTTTGCCACTCTAGAAGGAGGAGGCCAAGCATGTCAGCCAATTCGATGACTCCGAGGCAAGCAGCGGCAGCGTTACTGGCAACGATGCCGGTTGGCGTGTCTGTTCAGCAGCTGGAAGACTATGGGATCGAAGCGACGACGGAGCAGGCGTGTGCGATCACGCGAGAAGTACTCTCACTGAATCTGTTTTGGATCTTTGCCGCCATCGAGGCGCACATTCCTCAGAAGTATCAGTCCGCGCTGTCGGAATTTATTATGGATGAGATACAAGCAGGATGGGGTACGACGATTTCCATCGGTTCAGCCTCCTGGCCCGCCTACCTCGATGAGTGGCAAGCGCGTCGTCGTCAGTATAGCCGGTTGGTTGAAGAAGGAATGAGTCCGCTGGCGATGAGCGCGGAAGCTGTCGCTTCGATGGAAGAGAACCGACTGGTCAAAGACGCAGAGCGGGGGAATCTCATGACCCTACTCATCGATTTCGTGCCGGTCGATAGCTATGGCCAGACACTCCAAGATGTCGGCTAATCTTCTGGCAGGCTGTTGAGAAAGTCCGCCAGCGGCGTTCTCGCGTCGTTCAGAGGCTCAACGTACCGAAGCGTACGCCTCGCCTCTTCGCTCGCTGCGGCCTTGCTGGACGGCCTTTCTGAACAGCCTGCAGACCATTCAGCTTCCGCCAGTGATCTCAGGCGTGGTGTCATTTCTGGCGTCACCATCGTGATTACCAACAAACTGCTTGCCTGGAATGCCCTCTCAAAGGTAGCGGTGATCGAGGACTGTTCCCCTATTGTCCAATTCATAGAGCAGCGGCGCCCCAGTTGGAATGTTCAATTCTAACACCTGCTCACGCGAGAGCTGTTCCAACTCCATGATTAGGGCGCGTAAGCTGTTCCCATGCGCCGCAATGAGGATCGTCTCCCCATTCAAAAGATGAGGCTTGATGGTCTGTTCATAGTAGGGCAATACCCGCTCCGCGGTGTCCTTCAGGCTTTCCCCTCCCGGCGGGCGCACGTCGTAACTCCGCCGCCAGATTTTTACTTGCTCATCGCCGTACTTCTTGGCCGTCTCTGCCTTGTTCAACCCTTGTAATTCGCCATACATCCGTTCATTCAAGGCCTTGTCTTTCTCGGTGGGGATGCCAGTTTGGCCGATGGTGTCGAGCACGAGCCGCAATGTCTCGTTTGCGCGGGCCAACACAGAGGTAAAGGCGCGGTCAAATGTAAAGCTGCGCAGTTTCCCACCCGCATCTTTCGCCTCCTGAATACCGCGCGGAGAGAGGGGGACATCGACCCACCCCGTGAAACGATTCTCCAAATTCCATTGGGATTCGCCGTGTCGAAGCAAAACTAAGCGAGCCATTGTGCGTCCTCTCGATGGTGAAGGGAGATGGTTACAGTCCAGAGAATACTGGAACAGGCGCTCAAGTCAAGCGGTATGGTTTGGTCAGATCCAGGCAGCGCCTTGTCATTCTTGGTACACCATGCGAGCCTTCGACCGGTAGAATGTCCCTACTTTCTTCTCCTTCGTTGCATCGCCGCCATTTCATTGTCCAATTGAGGGCTGATCATAAGTAACTTTGAAAATCGTGTCAGAGAGCCACTTTTTGAAGCTATCGTTATCCTGAAACTCCTTGAATAGCTGGGTGTGGTCCGAGAGCAAGTCCGTCATGACTTTCCGGAGCGCCTTGTCATGTTCGATGCGGGCGTTTTGTTTATCGGAGTGCTGTCGAGCGTTTTGATAGGCGCTGTCGGCGGCTACCTTGGCTGGGATCTCTTCGGTAATCAACTTATGCACCCGATCCGAGTCGGTCCAGGGGATGTTGCCGAATTGATCGTTGAAGGTCTTGAGGATATTGGAGAGGCGGTCGAGTTCGGGCTCCGGCTTGTACCCACCACCGGTCGTCGGCACCGGCTCGATTTCCGCATCTGCATCAGGTAGCTGGATCTTCATCGCAGCTTTCTTCTCAACACGATAACTATCCATATCAATTGCTTCGAGAATGCCCTTTGAGAGATCCTCTTCCTTCGGCGCCGGCAACTTGGGCACAAGGAAGTTTAGGAAGATCGACAGCTTCTCCCATTCGGCGTTGGTATAGGGCAGGATAGACGAGAGAAAACCATAGGCACGTGTAAACGTCTTGGCCTTGCCTTTGAAATCCACTTGGCCGTCCTCGTTAAGCTGTTCCTTGTAGACAGCGACGCAAACGTCCAGGATCGGATCAAGTTTGTCCCGGTCGGCCCCACCAAGGTACAGCGTCACAAGCTGATCGATCTGCGCCGCTGCATACACTTGATACCCATCGAGTACGGCCTTCAGGTCGTGCAGCTTGTTGGGATCGGTCTCTTCGGCAAGGATTGTCGTGCGGTAGTAGTCAGCAAATGCTTCCTGGATCGTCGCGCTGTCGTTCATGAAATCGAGCACGAACACATCGTATTTTTTCGGATGGGCACGGTTCAGGCGCGAGAGTGTCTGCACCGCCTTGATGCTGGAGAGAATTTTATCGACGTACATCGTATGGAGCAGCGGTTCGTCGTAGCCGGTCTGGAACTTATCGGCGCAGATCAAGAAGCGGTAGGGATCTTCTTGTATCTTGTCCGTGATCTGGCTTGAGGGGAAGCCGTTGAGCGAGGCTTCGGTGACCTTCGCGCCGCCATATTCGTGTTCGCCTGAGAAGGCGACGATGGCCTGATGTGGACTCTTGCGCTCCTTCAGGTAATCGCGAAATGCATGGAAGTACTGAATAGCGCGCTCGATCCCGCTCGTCACCACCATTGCCCGTGCCTGTCCGCCGATCTTGTTGAGAGCCAGTACCTGCTCATGAAAATGATCCACCATGATCTCAGCCTTTAGGCGGATAGCATGGTCGTGGCTCTCAACGTAGCGACGCAGCTTCTTCTTCGCACGCTTCGTATCGAACTCTGGGTCGCTTTCTACCTTCTTTACGAGCTTGTAGTAGCTCTCAACCGGCGTGTAATGCTTGAGCACGTCCAGGATGAAGCCTTCTTGGATTGCCTGCTTCATCGTATAACTGTGAAAGGGTCGGTGTTTGGTCTTCCCGCCTTCCTCGTACGGCTCCCCAAAGATCTCCAACGTCTTGTTTTTCGGCGTGGCGGTGAAAGCAAAATAGCTCGCGTTCGGCAGAAGCTTCTTGGCCTCCATAATCCGGTTAATCTTGTCCTCAGTGGTTTCGTCGTCCTCCTCAGTTCCTGCGGTCGAAAGAGCCATACTGAGCGCCGCCGAGGTCTTACCACCCTGGCTCGAGTGGGCCTCGTCGATGATGATTGCGAATCGTCGTCCACGCTGTTCGTTGCCGATCTCCTCCAGGATGAATGGAAACTTTTGCACCGTGGAAATGATGATCTTCTTGCCGCTCTCGATGAATTTCTTGAGATCGCCGGAATGTTCCGCATGGCCGACAGTGGCACCCACCTGCGTGAATTGCTTGATGGTGTCGCGGATTTGTTTATCGAGGATCTTTCGGTCGGTCACGACGATGATCGAGTCGAACACCGGCGAGTCGTCTTTGCGTAATCCGATGAGTTGATGGCCGAGCCAGGCGATCGAGTTCGATTTCCCGCTGCCCGCCGAATGCTGGATAAGATAGCGCAGGCCCGCGCCATGCTGACGCGCGTCCGCTAGGAGCTTTCGCACAACATCGAGTTGATGGTAGCGTGGCCAAATCTGCACGGCCTTCTTCCTGCCGGTCTTCTCATTCTTCTCTTCGACCACCTGAGCGTAGTTCTCAATGATGTCGGTCAGACCCTCGGGAGTAAGAAAACGCTTCCACAGATAGTCGGTCTTGATCCCGTTCGGGTTCGGCGGGTTGCCTGCTCCGTCGTTCCAACCTTGATTGAAGGGAAGGAACCACGAGCTTTTTCCCTTCAGATGAGTGCAGAACCGTACCTCGTGATCGTCCACGGCGAAATGCACGACGCAGCGCCCGAATTCGAACAGCTTCTCTCGTGGGTCACGGTCGCGCTTGTATTGCTCCACCGCATCCTCGACGGTCTGTTTGGTCAGACTGTTCTTAAGCTCAAAGGTCGCGATCGGCAAGCCGTTGATGAAGAGACCGAGGTCTAAGGCGCGCTGTGTTTCATCGCGGCTGTAGCGGAGTTGCCGGGTGACCGAGAAGCGGTTGGCCTCGTAAAGCCCCTGCGCCTTCTCGTTGCCCGCTGAAGGCGTGCCGAAGAACAGATCGATATGGTGAGGGCCGTCCTTCACACCGTGGCGGAGCACGTTGATCACCCCATGTTTAGAAATCTCACCTTGCAGCCGGGCGAGGAACTTACGCCGGGTGGCGCTGTCATGCTCGAGATCGAGTGCCTCGGCAACTTTCGGCTGTGTTGTGCTTAGGAAGGTACGAAGTTGTGGAAGATCGACGCAGAACTCACGATCGTAGCCTTGCGCCTGACCAAGAATCCATCCCGTTCCGCCGTACCGGGCTCGGATTAGACCGATGCCCTCGCCGGGCGGCGGGGGCTCGCTCGACGGTTGTCCGGTCATCGCCGCGACGATGAGGCTTTCAAGGCCCTTCTCGCTGGTGTCGGTGTTCACGAGGAACCTCTAATCAAGTAACCATCAAGTACCAAGGACCCTCATACCTATTGATTTCAAAGGAGCAAGGCCTTCAGTTCTGCTTATTAGACCTGCTCTAATCAAGCATCCATCAAGCAACATAAGAAGGATTAGGCTACGCCCTTTCAATATGTTACAAGGAACGGACTGTCGCGAAAGTGCCACCCGAAAGCGAACCATCAAGCAATCTCTTCCTTAACTGTGGAGACTGCCGCCCAGAACGGAAGATAGGTTCGACTCCGCGTTCCAGCCTCTGAATCCCGTACCAGAATCATCCCAGCCTCAACGGCCTCGCCGAGCAGACGGGAGGCCAGTGCCGCGTTCTTCTCATCGATCCCGAAACGCTCCCGAAGCGAGGTGTTTGTCATGGGCTGGCGAGTCACATATCGCAAGCATGCGTGAAGATAGCAAGCTCGCACACGATCCGCCTTCTCCATATCCTTCAGAACACGATGGCCGAAGAGTACGACGCGCATAGATTCGCCCGGCACCTCGAACAGGGGTGCCGGGAGTTGGAATAGCTCGATCTGGAATACAACCTTGTCGATGCCGCTGCCGCGCTCCTCACAGATGCCGAACCGTCGCATGAGTGACGCGAGCTTCTCATTTCGAGAACGCGGCGGCTGATCGAGCAGGCGGTCAGTGGGAACTAATGGCCGACCGGGGTTCGTGATCTCCATGCGGTCGTCAAACACTTCGATCATCGGCCCCGTCCCCGTGACAGAGAAATCTTGGTGGATGAGGGCATTCGCGACAACTTCGCGCACGACAAGTGGTGGAAACATCGGGACAGTCTTGCGCAGTGCCCGCTCGATCACCTCATTCGTTGGAAGCACCGCGATAACACTTTGAATAAGCCCCTCAAAGCCTACCGCATAGCCAGATACTACCGACTGCTCCTTCGTCGTGAGGATGCGTCCCTTCCCAGCATACTGCACGATGCGTACAATCTTCCGATGAAGGCCATCGAACTTTGACAGGTCCTTGGCGAACAGGATGGCTCCAAGGTTGGTAATGCTCAACGAGCCACCCTCGAACCGCTGAACCAGTCCATCGGCTTCCAAGGCAGCAAGGATACCCGCTTGATCGGACGGAAGCGGAACCTGCAGGAGGTCGAAGTACGACGGAAACGCCAGCAGCTGAAGAACATCCTCGCTGCTCAATCGCTGCGCGGCCATCCCGTCCTCGAAGGACGTCGTCATGAAGCGCTGCCAGAGGGCGCGTTCCTTCTCGGGATGGTCCTTGAGCTTCTTTTTGTACGAGCCGACCCGGATGTACTCCTCGCCGCCGAACCGAACTGGCTGATGCAGCGCGCGGTCGATCTCTAAGAGTACGACTCGTACGTCATCGACCTCACACGTGTGAAAACGGAAAGGAACCTGCGGTTGCAGCAGGCGCGTTAGCCAGTTCTCCAGATTCTCATTACCATGCTTGACTGTCGCGGGTTCAAATGTAGTGCCGACAAATCTCCTCGTGCCGTCCTCAACTCCCCACAACACATAGGCCCGAGGTTTATCGAGGAGCGCAGCCGCGTTCGCCAGCGCCGAGATGTACTCGCCGATCTCGGTGGGGTTCAAGTTGTTAGTCTTGAATTCGCCCCACTCGGTTTCACGAGGCAACGTGCATAGCTCGTGCACCAAGCCGACGAGGTCGTCATTGGAACGGTCAGTAGTCATGCCTCAGCCTCATTGGGCACTGCTTCGAGGTCCGTGTCTTCGGTTCCCTCGTCGCTCTCTGCAAAATCTTCTGCCTCATCGAGCGGTTGGAGATCATCAGTTTCTTCCGGCAGCTTGGCCGCCGCTGCTCGCACGTCCAGCTTGCCCGTCACCACGTCGGCGATCAGGCGAGTGCGGTATTCTCGGAGGAGCTCAATTTCATGCTCCGCACGATCCGTTGCGGCAGTTAGTCCGGAAGTTTTTCTCGCAATCTCGTCGAGGATGGCCTGTTGTTCTGGAAGAGGCGGAAGAAAGACCGGAAAGGCTCGTAATGTAGTGCTGTTGGTAGACGCGAGATTGGTGGTCTGCTTTGCCGTGAGCTGGAAATAGGCGCGCCCGTGTCGCGAAGCCATGAGGCCGGCCAAGAATTCTGGGATCAGGATGTCCTTTCGGCATCGAACAGCAAAGATATGGTTCTGATGCAAGCATTCGAGAATCTCGTCGCGCCATACGCAACCGCGCCCGAGCTTATCAATGTCGCCTCCCTCGGTCATCAACACATCGTCAGCTCGCAAAGTCGCGCAATTTGCCTCATTGCTTGGAACATCAAGATACTTGACGTGTTTTAGGTCAACACGGCCAACCTGTACGTTAGCTACACGGAGGTAAGGCCGTGATTCTGTTTTAACGCCCTTATAGTTTTTCCCCAGTGTGAGCCCCGTTTGCACCACTGCAGCATCCTTGAGCCTCGCAAGCGTCCAATGCTCCGGCACCTCGCCGAGCCACTCGACGCCGGAGGGCTTGAGGCGGACGTTGGGGTCGAGGCCGCGGGTGACCGCGCGCTGGATGATGGCCTGCTTCTGCTCCTCCAGCAGCTTGATCAGTTTCTGCTTGGCGAGGATGTAGCGTCTGATGCGCCGGTTTGCATTGCTAAGGAAGTGGACGATAGCATCCTGCTCTTCGCACGGCGGTGCTATCGCCTCAATCCGGCCGAGGTCATCTGAATAAAGTCGCAGGCGGCTTTCAACGACCCCCGTGGAGGCGTTCTTGATTCGGCCTTTATAGACCGGTAGACGTAGAAGTTCGTGGTAATACCAAGGCCGAACACCGTTTCGGAACCGATAGACACAGTAAGCCGGACTTGCGATACCGTCGTAACGAGAAACCCCCATACTTCCGTTCCACGCGAGCATGATGTTGACGACCAGATCATTGACTGCCACCCGCTTATAACCCACGAGAGACGAGGCACGAGTGTTGGGCTCGTCCGACCCGTCGATCGCTTTCCGTTGAGTGACGCCAGTATATTGAGACACACGCAGCAATTGTTCACCCCCACTGGACGAGCGCGAATCGACCTCCCGTAACAGAAGCTTCATTCGTCGCACTTCCCAATGCTCCGGCAGCTCCCCCAGCCACGGCACGCCGGAGTCCTTGTAAGCGGGATAGGGCTTGAGGTCGGCGATCATGTCCGCTTGTCCTTGTAGAGGCGTCGGGGACGGGCAGGAGGTTCTACCGTTTTGGATTCTTCCGGCGCGTTCAGGGCATAGAATTCGTGCAGCTTGGCTTGCAGCAGCGTTTTGTCGGGTAACTGAGTCTGATATTCGGCGATGAGCGCCGGAGAGAGGGAGCGGCTGAGCGCGTATTCGACGACCTCGCTATCTTTGGTGGCACACAGCAGCACACCGATGGACGGGCGTTCGTGGGGCTTGCGCACATCCCGGTCAAGTGCTTCCAGGTAGAACTCGAGTTTCCCGAGATACTCCGGCTCGAAGCGGTCGGCTTTGAGTTCTATCGCGACCAGGCAGTTCAGGCCGCGATGGAAAAACAGCAGATCGAGCGCGAAATCGCGGCCCCCTACCTGCAAGGGATACTCCGAGCCTACAAAGCAAAAGTCACGGCCGAGTTCAATGAGAAATGTTTTTAGGTTCTGCACCAGTCCGTCATGAAGATCGGCTTCGGCGTGGCCATCGGGGAGATTGAGAAACTCGACCACATAGCTGTCTTTGAAGAGATCCGGCGCCGAGGGGTGCAATTGTCTCACCGCCGGTGAGACTTTTGTCGGGTTAAGCACGACTCGCTCGAACAGGGTGCCGCGCAATTGCCGCTCCAGTTCGCGCTTTCCCCACCGTTCACGAGCCGCCATGCGAAGGTAGAATTCGCGCTCCTCGGCATTCTTGCACTGGCTTAGGATGATCAGATTGTGGGTCCAAGGCAATTGTCGCACCAGTGGTGCGACTTTCTTGTTCATGCGGTAGGTGTCATAGAACTGCCTCATCCTAAACAAGTTGGCCCGCGTGAACCCACGCAGACCTGGCTGGGTGCGGGCGAGATAACGGGCCAGTTCCTCCACCACCCCATCGCCCCATTCTGCCGACTCTAGCTTGCGGCTGATGTACTCACCGATCTGCCAATACAGACTGACCAGTTCGGTGTTCACCGCCTGGTATGTCCGCTGCTTGGCGGCCTGAATCATGCCGACGATCGCGGCAAAGGAGGCCTCGACCGGAACCGGTTCTATAGCTTTTTCCACAACGCTCTTTTGTTTCCGGAGCGGCTTCTTCACACCGGATCTCCCCCAATGATCTCGCCAAGCAGCCCTTCGGTCTCTTTCTCCAGTGCCAGGATGTCGGCACGAATTTCCTTCAGCGTGCGCAGCGGCTGCGGCTGGTAGAAATAGCGGGTGAAGCTGATCTCGTAGCCGGTCTTGATGCTTTCAGGGTTGTACCAGGCGTCGGTCGCGTGAGGCAGGACTTCGCGGCGCATGAAGGCTTCGATGCCGCCGGTTTCCAACAGCGGAATCTGCTCAGTGTCTCGCAGATCGGTATCAGGTTCGTACTCGACGACGCAACTCTTGCCACTGATTGTCGTTTCAAACAGTCCGCGCAGCGAGTCAGCCTTGGTCTTCGTCGGCTTGTGGATTTTCGTCACGACCGGCGGGGCCTTCTCGTCGCGTTCCGACGTCTCCTTGAGCGCCTTGATCTCTTTGGAGGTGTACGCGCGGTTGGGATCAATTCCCTTGAGGCGTAGCGACCGTTCGACTGTGACCTTCCAGTAGCCGAAGGCGGCGTTGGGGAAAATCTTCGACTGCTCGGTCTCTTTGAAGTCAAGGAAGGTTTGGCAGATACGCTGGATGTCTTCTTCCGACAGTTCGCGATTCTTCTTGCCGAGGTTCTTCCGCAGCGGCTTAGACCACTGTGTCGCATCAATCAGTTGAACCTTGCCCTTGCGATGCTCGGGCTTCCGATTGGTCAGCACCCAGATATAGGTCGCGATGCCGGTGTTGTAGAACATGTTCAGCGGCAGCGCGACGATGGCCTCAAGCCAGTCGCTCTCGATGATCCAGCGTCGAATGTTGCTCTCACCCTGGCCTGCGTCCCCAGTGAAAAGCGACGAACCGTTATGTACCTCGGCGATACGACTGCCACGTTTTGTCTTATGTTTCATCTTCGACAGCATGTTCGCAAGAAACAGCATCTGGCCATCGCTTGAACGTGTGATCAGCGAGTACTCGGAATCGCCTGCATGCTGGATGACGAAACGCGAGTCCTTGATGCCGTCTTTCCCGCCCAAACGTTCAAGGTCGCTCTTCCAACTCTTGCCGTAGGGAGGGTTCGACAACATGAAGTCAAATTCGCGAGATGGGAATGCATCATTCGAGAGCGTAGAGTGCTCCGGCCCGCCGACAATGTTGTCCGCTGCCTCTCCCTCGCCTTTCAGCAACAAATCGGCTTTGGCAATGGCGTAGGTCTCGGAATTAATCTCTTGTCCGTAGAGATGCGTGGCCACCTGTTTCCGATGCTCTTTGGCAAGTTGCTGTAGTGTCTCTTCAGCCACGGTCAACATGCCGCCCGTGCCGCAAGCGCCGTCGTACAGAAGATAGGTACCGGATTCAATCTTTTCTGCAATAGGCAGGAAAATGAGCTTCGCCATGAGCTTCACGGCGTCGCGCGGCGTCCAGTGTTCACCAGCCTCCTCGTTGTTCTCTTCGTTGAAGCGGCGGACTAATTCTTCGAAGATCGTGCCCATGGCATGGTTATCGAGGCCAGGGTGTTTCACCGAACCGTCATTATTCAAGACCGGGTTGGGGCTCAGGTTGATGTCCGGTGAAAGAAGCTTCTCGATGAGCGAATAGAGAGCATCCGCCTTGGACAGGCGCGGAGTCTGATTGCGGAATTCGAACTTCTCGAGAATGTCCTGAACATTCGGTGAGAACCCATCGAGGTAAGCCTCAAAGTCGGCTTTAAGTTGCTGCTGGTTGGTGCGAGTCTTGAGGTCTCTCAGCGTGAACTTCGAAGTATTGTAGAAGGCCTGTCCGGCGGCTTGGCGCAATGGCTGGTCTTGGTGGACGATCTTGGCCTTGTCGAGCGACTTTTTCATGTCGAGTACGGCCTTTTTCGTCGGCTCGAGTAAGGCGTCAAGACGACGCAGGACCGTCATCGGAAGGATGACATCGCGGTATTTGCCTCGAACATAGAGGTCGCGCAGCACATCATCCGCGATACCCCAAATGAAATTGGCAATCCAATTGAGATCCCCGTTGCTCATACCGTTTTTGCGCCCCAGAAATTCTCGATTAATTTCGCCGCAGGATACCTCTTTCCCCTTGAGAAAGCACCCCAACTTGGGAGGAAGTTGTCCTAGAAATGGACCCATTCCTCCCTGGCACTCGCGTGCAATCCTACGGGGATTAGCATGGGAAGAAGGCTATTTGGTGGGTCACCTGGGTTGTTGCTTGACGTGACACTTCAAGCAAAATAATGAAACGTGGGAAGAGGATTGTTGGCTCGATCTCTCACGGCACTGATTGGCTGACGCCATGCAGACAGCTTACATATGTTTACACGCTGCTCGTTGCAGTCGGTTTCGCCGGATTTTCGGGTGACGGTTCACCGCCTGGCGGTCCATCCTGAAGCATTTTGAGCATGGTGGCTGCGAACAGTATGTATAAGGCGACTCCGATCCAGATCACGTAGGATTGGACACCGCCGCTTTCTTTCAGGACCTCGTCCTGCTTTGCCGGATCGGTTCTTATGTTCGCCTTGATCTCGCCAATCTTCTCGCGGCAGTGCCAGTAGTAGACATAGTTCGCTGTGGTTCCTGCCATGATGCTCCAGATCAGGCCCACGGTCATGTCGCCGGTCAGGTAGGTCGAAATCATCGGACCGAGAGCGTAGACCGCCGCATACACATACATTTTTCGGTAGAGAAACCAGAGAAAGGAGACATACAGAAAGGCGGGCCAATTCCATGTCAGAGCGAACTTCGGCTTGTCTCCTAATCCGAACTTCTTAAAATGTTTGAGGTAGCGATCGGCATGGGGGCCGATGAATTGACGCCAGAGATGTTCATCCGGGTGGATGTCTGAGTCGATGATGGGGGAGGCGATCGGTGTTTCCGGTTCGACAGCGAGCGTGTTTCCACACTGGTGGCAAAACTTCGCGTCGTCTTCGTTTTGCTGCTGACACTGCGCGCAGGGTTTCATTTGTCCGAGAGTATCACAATGGAGTGACTCACTGGGTAAAGAAGCGGCAAGTTGCTTCCACCGGCAGGCCTATGCTACCTTCCCTTACTTTACAAGGGGATACGTCTGTCATGCCGACAGAAGAACTGAAACGGGACGCTGCATGTTATCTGATGCAGACCTATACACGTCAACCGCTCTCGATCGTGCGAGGAAGCGGGACGAAGGTGTACGATCTTGAGGGGCGTGAGTACCTCGATTTCGTCGGTGGAATTGCGGTCAACATCCTCGGGCATGGCCATCCGGATCTGGTTCAGGCGATCCAGCGCCAAGCCGCGCAGCTGATCCATACCTCGAACCTCTATTACACCGAGCCGCAAGTGAGGCTGGCACAGACGCTGGTGGATCACTCGTTTGCTGACAAGGTGTTCTTTTGCAACAGCGGTGCGGAGGCCAATGAAGCGGCCATCAAGCTGGCCCGCCGGTATTCCCACGACAAATATGGAACCGGGCGTTTCGAAATCCTGACGATGAAAAACTCGTTTCACGGTCGGACGTTCGCGACGTTGACGGCCACGGGCCAGGATAAAGTTCAGAAAGATTACGAGCCGCTGCTTCCTGGTTTTCGCTACGTGGCCTTCAATAATTTCGAAGAACTGGAACGGTCTGTGACCGATAAGACCGCAGCGATTCTCCTTGAGCCGATTCAGGGCGAGGGGGGCGTCTACGTCGCGGATCGCGAGTATTTGAAGCAGGTGAGAGAGCTCTGCTCGAAAAAAGATGTGCTGTTGATGTTCGATGAAATACAGACCGGGATGGGACGCACCGGGACGCTGTTTGCCTATGAACAATTAGGGGTGCAGCCGGACATCATGACGTTGGCGAAAGGGCTGGGAGGTGGCGTGCCTATTGGAGCCTGCCTTGCAACGGATTCTGTGGCGAAGGCGTTCTCGCCTGGCAGTCATGCCTCGACATTTGGGGGCAATCCGCTCGCCTGCGCAGCCGGCGTGGCTGTCTGTCGTGCCTTACTGGAAGGCCAGGTGCTCGATCATGCGCGCCTGATGGGTGAGTATTTTGCCAAGGCATTATCCAACTGTAAAGCGGAACATCGGGTGGTGAGGCAAGTGCGTGGCCTTGGACTGTTGCAGGGCATGGAAGTCGACCTGGATGCGAAAGACGTGGTGGGCGAATGTTTGGCCCGAGGCATTCTGATCAATGGAGCCGGGGAGCATGTGCTGCGGTTCGTGCCGCCCCTCATCATCACCCAGCTAGAAATCGATCGATTGCTCGATACGCTCGGTCAGATTTTCAGCGCGAAGGCGGCGTAAGGCGTAATCGGCCTGATTGGACATATAAAGGGATGACCAGCGAGTGACAGGAATGCGAGCAGGCAACAAAGATTTTCTGGATGTGGCGGCCATCAGCAAGGCAGAAGTGGAACGCTTGCTGGCTTCTGCGGCCTTGTTGAAAGATAAGCAGCAGCGCGGGATTCTTCATCCACTGCTTCCAGGAAAGACGTTGGGGCTTCTGTTCCAAAAACCATCGACACGCACGAGAGTGTCGTTCGAGGCAGGCATGAACCAGTTGGGTGGCCATGCTCTCGTCCTGCCCATGGCCGACATCCAGCTCTCGCGTGGAGAAAGTGTCGCCGATACGGCGCGTGTGTTGTCGCGCTATCTCGACGCGATCGTCATCCGCACGTATGACCACGCGATCGTAGAGGAATGGGCGAGGGAAGCGACGATGCCGGTGATCAACGGATTGACCGACCTGAGCCATCCTTGCCAGGCCCTCTCAGACCTCCTGACCATTCGCGAGAAGAAGGGCCGGTTGAAGGGAGTCAAGATTGCCTATATCGGTGACGGCAACAATGTAGCGAACTCCCTGATCGAGGCTGCGGCGAAAATGGGGATGAGCATTACCCTCGGATGTCCGGTTGGGTATCAGCCGGAGCAGCATGTCGTGGACAGAGCCAGAGTCGAGGCCGCAAAAACCGGCGCGGTCATCGAGATCGGGCACGATCCTCATATCGCGACAAAGGAAGCTGACGTTATCTATACCGATGTCTGGATCAGCATGGGACGAGAGCGGGAGCATGCGCGACGATTAAAAGTCCTGGCGCCCTATCAAGTGAACAGCCGTTTATTGCATCGCGCGAAGCCCGATGCGATCGTCATGCATTGTTTGCCCGCTCACAGGGGGGAAGAAATCAGTGCCGACGTGCTCGATGGTCCTCAGTCGGTCGTAATCGATCAGGCGGAGAATCGGTTGCATATGCAAAAGGCTATCTTGGTGAACCTATTAGGCAAGAGGAGTCGAACGAAACGATGAGTCGTGGCATCAAGAAGGTGGTGTTGGCCTATTCAGGAGGACTCGATACGTCCGTGATTTTGAAGTGGTTGCAAGAAACCTACAGTTGCGAGGTTATCGCATTCTGCGCCGATCTCGGACAGGGGGAAGATCTGCAAGCGATCAAGGCGAAAGCGCAAAAGCTGGGCGTGAAAAAGGTCTACGTCGAGGACCTGCGTGAGACCTTCGTGAAGGACTATGTGTTCCCGATGTTACGCGGCAACGCCATGTACGAAGGCTGTTATCTGCTTGGGACATCGATTGCGCGGCCCCTCATTGCGCGGCGTCAGGCCGAGATCGCGCTCAAGGAAGGGGCCGAGGCGGTATCGCATGGTTCTACTGGAAAGGGCAACGACCAAGTGCGGTTCGAGTTGACTTACACGGCATTGGCGCCGAACCTCAAGATCATCGCGCCGTGGCGTGAATGGACGATGAAGTCGCGGCGTGAATTGATCGAGTATGCCGATCGGCACGGCATTCCTATTACGGCGACCAAAGCCAAGCCCTACAGCATGGATTTGAATTTATTCCATGTGAGTTATGAAGGCGGCATCTTGGAAGATCCCTGGGAATCGCCGCCGGATGAAATTTTCCAAATGACTGTGTCGCCTGAGCAGGCCCCGAATAAGCCGCTCGAAGTCGAGATCGGCTATGAGGCCGGCAATCCCGTGTCCGTCGACGGCAAGAAGATGAGCCCGGCGACATTGTTGGCCCACCTCAATAAGTTGGGCGGCGCGCATGGAGTCGGGCGTGTCGATCTGGTGGAGAATCGCTACGTCGGAATGAAATCCCGCGGGGTCTATGAAACCCCTGGCGGGACGATCCTTCATGTGGCGCATCGTGGACTCGAGTCGTTGACGATGGATCGCGAGGTCCTGCACTTCCGGGACAGTTTGATTCCGCGCTTCGCCGATCTGATCTACAACGGCTATTGGTTCAGCCCGGAACGAGAAATGATCCAGGCCTCGATCGATGTGGCGCAGAAGGACGTGACCGGCACGGCGCGGGTGAAGCTCTATAAGGGGAGTTGTACGATAGCCGGACGCAAGTCGAAGAACTCGCTCTATCGCCTCGACATCGCCACGTTTGAAGAGGACGAAGTCTACAATCAGAAAGATGCCGAGGGATTCATTCGGTTAAACGCATTGCGGCTGAAAATCAGGGCTCAAAGAAAGAAAGCTTCTTCTTGATGGCACGAACATCGGGTCGCAACCCCGTCGCGTCGGAAGGTGGAAAGGCCTGGGGTGGCCGGTTCAAGCAGAAAACGAACCGGTTGGTGGAATCGTTCACTGTGTCGGTGGCGGTCGATCGCCGGCTCTACCCCCACGATATCCAGGGCAGTATCGCCCATTGCAAGACCTTAGGAAAGGCGCGCGTGTTGACCGCTTCTGAAACCCGCGCAATCGTCAAGGGACTGAAATCGGTGAAGACGGAGCTGGATCGGGGCCGTTTTCGATTCACCCCGCAGGATGAAGATATTCATATGGCGATTGAACGCCGGTTGACGGAGTTGATCGGTCCTCTCGGCGGTAAGTTGCACACGGGCCGGAGCAGGAACGATCAGGTCGCGCTGGATATTCGACTCTACTTGCGCTCCGAACTCAGCCGGCTCGTGGTGGATCTGGAAGATTTCCAGCGAGTGTTGGTGAGGAAGGGGAAGGCGAATCGAACGGTCGCCATGCCGGGCTATACACATCTGCAACGCGCCCAGCCGGTGTTGTTCGCTCATCATCTTTTGGCCTATGTGGAAATGATCGAGCGGGACAAGGGGCGGCTTTGCGATGCCTCGGTGCGCGTGAATGTCATGCCGTTGGGATCTGGCGCGCTTGCGGGGACCAACTACCCAGTCGATCGCCGGTTCACAGCCGGGCTGTTGGGATTTCCCTCCTTGACGCAAAACAGTCTCGATGCCGTGTCCGACCGGGACTTTATGATCGAAGTGGCCTCGGCGCTGTCGATCACAATGATGCATCTGTCGCGGCTTAGCGAGGAATTGGTTCTTTGGTCGTCTCAGGAGTTCCAATTCGTCGAGCTTCCCGATGCGTTCTGCACGGGAAGCAGTATGATGCCGCAGAAGAAGAATCCCGATGTGCCCGAATTGGTGCGAGGCAAGACGGGACGTGTCTATGGCCATTTGCTCAATCTGTTGACGACGCTCAAGGCTCTCCCCTTGAGTTATAACCGAGATCTACAAGAGGATAAGCCGGCGCTCTTCGATGCGCTCGACACCGTCACCGCCTCGACAAAAATCATGACGGAACTGATGCGCCGACTGACCGTGAATCGAGACACGCTCAAGCGGGCGGTTCAAGGCGGTGGGATGTTGGCCACGGAGGTGGCGGACTATCTGGTGGGCAGAGGCGTACCGTTTCGCGAAGCGCATGCGATCACGGGTCGATTGGTGCGGGCTTCATTGGACCAAGGCCGCGAACTGACGGATTTTACGCTTGAGGAGCTGCGGACATTTTCAGAGCGAATTGAAAAGGGCCTGTTCGCTCGGTTGACGGTCACTGCCGCCATCGATCGGAAGTCTCAGATCGGCGGCACTGCCAGGATGCGGGTGGAACAGCGCATGAAAGAACTCGATCGAATGTTGTCATGAAGGTGTGGACGCCGAACCCAACATGCATTGTCGTGAGTCTGACGATGGGAACCCTGGTAGCCTGCGGGGCTGTCGGGGCTCCGCTTCCTCCTGAAAGCGTCGGTGTCGCTCCGACCATTGAGCGGCAAAAGAAGTTAGAAGCGCTTGAACAGAAACAGCGTGAGGCCGCAGCGGCAGCCGAATCCGCCGAGCCGCAATCGGGCGCAACGTTACAGGGACAGGAAGTCGACCTTCCCTCGCTGCAACCGGTGGGCACCCAGTAATGGTGAAGCTGTCGTCTGCTGGATCTCTATAGCCGCAGGAAGCTATACTGAAACCTCTCAGCTGTGGAATCAGGCGCGATGAAGGCTGCCATTCCCAGTGTGAGCGGTTCGCGATCGTCAGTTCTTAAGAATACGAGGCCTCATGTCAGGGTTTCCCGCTCACAGACTCGATCCTCTCAACGAAGGCGTGCAGGATGCATAATTTCGAATATCGTGACGGCGAACTCTATTGCGAGCAGGTGCCGGTCAGCCGGATTGCCAAAGAGGTCGGCACGCCCTGTTATGTCTACAGCTACGAGACTCTCGTTCGTCATTATCGAGCCTACGATGGAGCCTTTAAGAGCGTACCCCATGTGATTGCCTTCGCGATGAAGGCGAATTCCAATATCGCAATCCTCCGCCTCATGGCGAAGGAGGGGAGCGGGGTGGATATTGTGTCGGGCGGGGAACTTTTTCGGGCGCTCAAGGCAGGGGTTCCTCCCTCAAAGATTGTCTTCGCCGGTGTCGGCAAGAGCGCGGAAGAGATTCGCGAGGCCTTGAAGGCCGATGTGCTGATGTTCAATGTCGAATCTTCGGCTGAGTTGCAAGCGCTGAATGAAGTGGCGGCTTCCGTTGGAACCAAGGCGAGAGTTGCCCTCCGCATCAACCCAGACATCGATCCTAAGACGCATCCCTACATTTCTACCGGCCTTAAAAAGAGCAAGTTCGGGATTGCCGCCGATCGGGCGCTCGAAGAATTTTCGTTGGCGTCTTCGCTCGCCAACATCGATGTCGTCGGAGTCCATAAGCATATTGGGTCGCAGTTGACGGAAGTCACGCCGTTCGTCGAAGCGGTCAAGAAGGTGGTGAAGCTGGTCGGAGCCTTGAAGGCTCAGGGGATCAAGATCCAATATGTCAATATCGGCGGGGGCCTCGGCATCACCTACTCGGACGAAACGCCTCCGCTGCCACAAGATTTGGCGGATGCGGTATCGCCGCTGCTGAAGGATTTGAACGTGACCCTTGTCATGGAACCAGGTCGCGTCATCGTCGGCAACGCCGGTATTCTCGTGACGAAGGTGTTGTATCGGAAGGACGGCGAGGCGAAGCGGTTTATCATCGTCGATGCGGCGATGAACGATCTGATCAGACCGAGCCTCTACGGAGCCTATCATGAGATCCGGCCTTTGTCGGAAGCGGTCACGAAGCGGCCCAAACACCAAGTGGATGTTGTGGGGCCGGTCTGTGAATCCGGCGATTTTCTGGCGAAGGATCGATCGCTGCCGGAGGTCAATCCAGGCGACATGCTGGCGGTGATGAGCGCGGGAGCCTATGGATTTGTGATGGCCTCCAATTACAATTCGAGACCGCGGGTCCCGGAAGTTCTGATCAAAGGCGGCGAGATCCACATCATCAAGACCAGAGAGACGTACGACGACTTGATAAAGGGCGAATCGATTCCGGCATTTCTCGATTGAAGGCTGGGTTTTGTGGCGGAGGAGTGAATATGTTTACTGGCGCCTTGATTGCCATTGTCACCCCGTTCCGGAATGGCAAGCTCGACGAGCGGGCCTTCGGCGATCTTATTGAATGGCAAATTGCCAATGGCACGAGCGGGATCGTTCCCTGCGGCACGACGGGCGAATCCGCCACGCTCTCACATCAAGAACACCATCGCGTAATCGAATTGACGGTTGAGGTGGTCAATCGTCGCGTTCCCGTGATTGCCGGGTCTGGCTCCAATAGTACGGCGGAAGCGGTGTCTCTCACTAAACACGCCAAACAGGCCGGGGCCGATGGGGCGCTGCTCATCACGCCTTACTACAACAAGCCGACGCAAGAAGGATTATATCGGCATTACAAAATGATCGCGGAGTCCGTTGATCTTCCGCAGATCCTGTATAACATTCCAGGGCGAACCGGCGTGAATATGCTGCCGTCCACGGTCGCAAGATTGTGCGGTCTACAGAATGTCGTCGGAATCAAAGAGGGGAGCGGATCAGTCCAGCAGGCCTCTGAGATTGCAAGCGTTTGCGGAGACCGGATGACGGTCCTTGCCGGCGACGACGCCCTGACATTACCTATGATGGCGGTCGGAGGAAAAGGGGTCATAAGCGTCACGTCGAATATCGTTCCATCTGAGATGGCTCAATTGGTTAAAGCCTTTCTGAGTGGCCGTATTGAAGAGGCGCGCCGAATTCATTTCGCCTTATCGCCGCTCTTTACCGCGCTCTTTTACGAGACGAATCCGATTCCGGTGAAAACCGCGTTAGGCATGATGGGGAAAATCGATCCGGAGCTGCGGCTGCCGCTTTGTGCCATGGCGACCGAAATGAAGGATCGACTGACAAGCGCCTTAAAGGACGCAGGTCTCGTCTAACGCCTGGATGGTCTTGGCTCAGGTATGCAATCCATGATCAACGTCATCGTCGCAGGGGCAGCAGGCCGCATGGGCTGTCGTCTCGTTGCACTCATGAAAGATTCGACTACGTTGACGTTGGCAGGCGCCATCGAGGGAAAGGGGCATGATGCTGTCGGCAGCGATGCCGGAGAAACCGCTGGCTGTGGCCACGCCGGCCTTCCGATTACCGACAATCTTTCTGCGCTCCTTGACAGAGGTGAAGTGGTCGTCGATTTCTCTTCTCCTGAGGCGACACTCGATCATTTACGAACTGCGGCGCAATATCGACGGGCCATGGTAATCGGTACGACGGGGTTTTCACCTTCCCAGCTCGAAGAACTGAAATCGCTGGCCGGCCAAGTTCCCTGTGTGCTGTCCCCCAACATGAGCGTGGGAGTCAATCTGATCTACAAGGTCATCAGCGAGATGGCAAAAACACTGGGGGACGACTACGACATTGAAGTGATTGAAGCCCACCATCGCCTCAAGAAGGATGCGCCAAGCGGCACAGCGCTCAGGATAGCCGAAGTGTTGGCGAACGCTGTGAGCCGCGATTTGGATCAGGTCGGTGTCTATGCCCGGAAAGGTCTCATCGGGGAACGGAAGAAGGGTGAGATCGGCATTCAAACAATCCGTGCCGGAGACATTGTCGGCGACCATACGATTCTTTTTGGCGGGATGGGTGAGCGCATTGAAGTGACACATCGAGCGAGTAGCCGAGATACCTTTGCGGGAGGCGCCTTGCGTGCGGCTCGGTGGGTCGTTCAGCAGCCACCGGGATTGTATGACATGATGGACGTGCTGAGTCTCCGATAGTTCTTCCTCGTTGTCGCGGTTTCCACATCGTCATGGCCCCGACCTCAAAATTTTCCACTGGAGTGGAGACACTGACGTGGCACTGTCTCGCTCGCATCGGCAAGCAGTGCGATGCCTGTAGTACGGGCTTGAGGCAAAACGCCGGAAGAGCGATCTCTGGGCAAACCACCACCCCAGGCAGCTTCAGCTGCCTTTCGCTCGTCGGACGTGAGCGGTCTCAGTCCTGTTATGATGCGGGGTTAATGTCTCGCGGTAATAGGCCGAGGTTCTTGGTCCGCTGATTTTCGCCGACCACAGTTCAAGCACGCAAACACTGTGATCGCAAGTCCTGCGTTCAGATCCACTGCCCGTTCCGGAAGCATCGCCCCGCGGCATTTATCGCAAGTTGTCATGACAGAACTGTATCATGATGAGAAATAGAAGCATATCCATCTGAAGTACTGGGTCGCTTGGGGGGAAATAGTTCTTCTGCGCACGTATAACTGGGTCGTTTGAGTCTGATGCTCGTATGAGATCTCTTTGTGATCTGCTAGCAATGTACGGTTGGAGTTCTTGACAGTGGTGGTCCTGTCCCATAGGATTGTGGGGCAAGGAAGCATATACCACTATGTATAGAGTTCTCCTTATTCTTGGGCTGCTCGTTATCCTGTACTTCCTTGTTCGGCGGGCAGTTCGAGGACTTAAAGGCCAGGGGCAGCCGGAACGTCTTCCCCCCAGTAAGGATGAGATGGTCCAGGATCCCGAGTGTCTGGTGTTTGTTCCAAGGGGAGTAGCGGTCACGGAAGATATCGGTGGGCAGACCTATTACTTTTGCAGTCGATTGTGTGCGCACAAGTTTCAGGAGAAACTTGCCGGTTAGCAGCCTGAGTAACTGGAGTCGGACAGTTTTTCCTCTTTGTCGAACTTGAGTGTGATTTGGCACTCATTGGGAGTGAAGTTAAAAAGTGGTAAGCCCGATTTTCCGCCGGCGATGCGATAGTAGGTCCAGGTTTCGCCGCCAAAAAATCTTGTGGCTTTGCCGCTCGGCGCTCCCCAGTTTTTTTCAAACCAAGCCTTGTCCTTGCCTTGTAGTTCGGCAGGTTTGAGCGATTGGTCAAGATAGGGATTACCACCACCGCAGCCTGTTAGGGCTAGGCCGAACAGGAATATCCAAGCTGATCGTCGCATAGTGCACTCTCCTCGGTCATGATCGCACGGAGACGAGTCGTAGGCTGAGTAGCAGAATTCTAACCGGCAGCCCGGAGTCTGTCAAACCCGCGTATGCCGGAAGAAGATGGGAGTTCAGTTGAGTTCTTGGTATGAATGACCGATAACATATTCATGACAGGGGTTTCACCCCGCTATGAAAGGACACACCCATGAAATTCTTTCTCGACACTGCCAACGTCAAGGAAATCCAGGAAGCGGCCAGCCTCGGACTTCTCGACGGAGTGACCACAAATCCATCGCTCGTCGCTAAAGAAGGGCGCAGCTTTAAAGAAATGCTCGTCGAAATCTGCAACATCGTGGATGGACCGATCAGCGCAGAAGTCGTCAGCCTCGAATCCGATGCCATGGTGAAGGAAGGGAAGGATCTTGCAAAGATCCACAAGAATATCGTCGTGAAGGTGCCGTTGATTGCAGAGGGATTGAAAGCCACGAAGAAATTAGCCGCTGAGGGGATCAAGGTCAATGTCACATTGTGTTTTTCTCCAACCCAAGCGCTCCTCGCGGCAAAAGCCGGCGCCTGGTGCGTGTCCCCTTTTATCGGCCGGCTTGACGACATCAGTTCAAACGGGATGGAACTGATTCGCCAGATTCTGACCATTTACCGAAATTACGACTATAAGACCCAGGTGCTGGTGGCCAGTGTGCGCCATCCCCAACATGTCGTCGAGGCTGCGCTTGCCGGTGGGCATATCTGTACGATGCCATTCTCGATTTTCCAGCAGATGGTGAAACATCCGTTGACCGATAGCGGGCTCAAGAAGTTCCTGGCGGATTGGGAAGCACAGGCGAAGAAGTAAGGGTTAGCGGCCGGCCTGCGAGCGATCCAGCTCAGCGAGTCTTTGTCGAGCTGTTGCGAAGATATGGTGAAACATCGGCCTGGTCAATAGGCCAGTGAAGGTATTTTGCTGGCTTGGATGGTATGAGCCGATCAGTGTGATGCCCCAGGGAAGAACCTGGACGATTCCATGGGAAAATTTTGGGAGCGGCGAGGGAAGTTGCTGCTTCTCATCGCGGCAGGCTTTCAAGTAATGATCGAACGCGATCTTGCCAAGCGCCACCACCACTCGGACCTTTCGTAACAGTCTGATCTCTTCCTGAAAATACGGGCGACAGGCGTTGAATTCGTCTGGGGCTGGTTTGTTGTCGGGCGGCGCGCAACGGACCGTGGCGCCGATGTAACAATCCAAGAGTTTCATTCCGTCATCCCGGTGATGAGAGTGGGGTTGGTTGGCGAAGCCAAATCGATGTAAGGCATCATACAGCCAGTCTCCGCTGCGATCACCGGTAAATACTCGTCCGGTTCGGTTGCCACCGTGGGCGGCCGGTGCCAGCCCAAGGACATAGAGGCGGGCATGGGAGTCTCCGAATCCTGGGACTGGACGTCCCCAATAGGTCCAGTCCTCATACTGCTTTCGTTTCTCTGCCGCGATCGTTTCCCGATAGGCAACGAGTCGTGAGCAGGCCGTACAGTGGGTAATGCGATCGTTGAGAAGGGTCAGCGCGCGCATAATGCGCGCAGTCTAGCACAAATCTGAAAATCGATCCTGCTTGCCGGTCCTTCATCGGACTGTTAGCATACGCACTCGATGGAGATGATTCATTGCAAGCAGGAGGAAGCATTGGCATGACGACGTGGGTTAAACGAGCATTGGCGCTTAGCGGGCTGTGGATCGTGGTCGGGCTTCCGATTGCGATCGCGGCACAGCCGCAACCTGAATTTTCCGACACGAAAGAGAGCCTGTCTCGGTCTGGAGCCAATGGAGAGCCGGAGCGAGATATGATTCTCGTCGATCCCCTTGAAGATCCCAACGAGCCGGAGGGTCGCCTCGTCATTCTTCCGGAAATCAAGAGAGAAGGAGAGCGTCACTTCCTCAGTTCGTTCAAGCTGCCGGACAAACTGACCTTTGCCGGCCAACCGGTCCCGCTCGATAACTGGCAGGTACGTGAACGCATCGAGTACGAGTTCTATCAATTCTTGGAGGATCAGGGGGAAAGCATCATTCTCGCCAAACGAACCGGCCGCTGTTTCCCTCCCGCCGAAAAGCAGTTGGCAGACGCCGGATTGCCGGACGACCTCAAGTATATGTTGCTGGTGGAGAGCAAATGCGTGGCCGCCGCCTATTCAAAGGCGAAAGCATCGGGCCCGTGGCAATTCATTCCCTCAACCGGGCGGCGCTATCGCCTCAAGAGCGATGCGGTTCGCGACGAACGCCGCAATCTGGAAATGTCGACGGAGGCGGCGGTCAAGTATTTGCGCTATCTCAAGGATTTCAAGGAAAACGATTGGTTCATGGCCATGGCTTCGTACAATGCCGGTGAAGAACGAGTTCGTCGGCTCTTGAAGGATCAGAATATTACCGACTATTGGAAGATGCACGGCCCACGGGAGACCATGCGCTACGTTCCGAGAATCATTGCCGCCAAGGAAATCTACTCGCAGCCGGAGAAGTACTTGGGGTTGAGCAAGAAAGATCTGTATGTGCCGATGGAAACTGAAACAGTGACCGTCACGGTGAAAGATTCCCAACGGGCCCTTACCTCGATTGCCGAAGAATTCGGGACGTACTTCCTGGAACTCAAGATGCTGAACCCTGAGTTCAAGAAAGATGTGCTCCCACGCGGGACCTACCAGATGAAAGTCCCTAGGCAGACTTGTCCGAGCCGTTGTTTCAAGCAGGACAAGACTCCTTAAGAAGGCTGTTGACCCCCCCGCCAGTTTCGTTCTCGCATCGTTCAGACCCTCAACGTACCCGAGAGGGTACGTTGAGGTCCTTCACTCGCTACGGCCTTGCTGGACGGGTTTTTGAACAGCCTTCTGGCTCTGGCTGGTCCGTTTCGTGACTTGTAGGTGCCTACATTCCTCAGGGCTTGTAGTAGCTTCTTAATACCCAGCTCTTCTAGTATAAGCGTGATGCAGATTCCTCCCTCTCCTGTCCGGCCACTTCTCAAGAAATTACTCGTGCGAGGACTGGATGCGGTTGACGCCAGGAAGGCGGTCGGTCGCGCCATTTCACGAAGCGGCAATGAGCTGGTCATCGGCAGACGTCGGTATGATCTGCGTCGCTATGAGCGCGTGGTGGTGCTCGGAGCTGGGAAGGCCACGGCTTCGATGGCTCAGGCAGTGGAACAGCGGCTGGGATCATGGGTACATGACGGATTCATCGTCGTCAAGCACGGCCATGCTTTGCCGACGAAACGAATCGTCGTAGCGGAAGCCGGTCATCCGGTCCCTGATCGATCCGGTCAGCGGGCAGCCGCCAGGCTCTGTGCTTTGGCGGCAGAACTCAGTTGGCGCGATCTCTTGATTGTCCTTCTGTCCGGCGGCGCCTCCAGTTTATTGCCGGCCCCTGTCTCAGGGATTTCCCTGGCCGACAAGCAACAGACCACGCAGCTACTCTTGCGATGTGGAGCGAGCATCGGCGAAATCAATACTATTCGAAAACATCTCTCGACAATCAAGGGCGGGCGTCTTGCCGAGTTGACCGAGGCTACCGTTGTGACGCTGATTCTATCCGATGTGTTGGGCGACGACATCAGCGCCATTGCCTCAGGGCCGACAGTCCCCGATCCCACGACGTATCAAGAGGCTGTCGCGATTGTGAAACACTATCGCATGTGGCGGGCGATCCCTCAGAGCGTGCGACAGCATCTTGACCGTGGATGTCAGGGACTCGCAGAGGAGACCCCGAAGCCAGGCGCTTCTCTATTTCGTCGGGTCCATCATCATATCGTCGGGAACAACATCGCGGCTGTCATGGCTGTGGCTCGCGCCGCCAGAGAGGCCGGTTTACGGACCCTTGTGCATAAGCAGGTCTTGACGGGAGAGGCATCTGAGGAGGGGCGGCGATTCGGCGCATTGGCCAAAAACATTGTGCGAGCAGGTAACCCGTTGCAAAGGCCCTGTTGCGTGGTGGCCGGTGGGGAGACCACTGTGACCGTCACTGGAAAAGGAACAGGCGGAAGGGCTCAAGAGTTCGCGGCCGCCGCGGCGCTGGAGATTGCTGGTTTGGACAAGGTGTGGGTTGCGGCCATCGGCACTGATGGCACGGATGGTCCGACTGATGCGGCTGGGGCCGTCGTCGATGGCCATACGATGGCTCGCGCGCAACGTCTTTCCGTGGATCTCAAGGGCGCATTGAAACGCCACAATACCTACCCCGCATTGAAGCGGCTCAATCAGCTCATCGTCACCGGTCCAACCGGAACGAACGTGAATGACCTTTACCTCCTCCTCGCGCTCTAGGTACTATCCATTTCAATGGATCGCCCTCTCATCCTTCCCTTGGCTTCTTGCATACAGCCCTCTCTTGTGGGAGGGAAAGCCCTCGGTCTAGGGCGGCTGTTGGCAGGGGGATTCCCCGTTCCACCTGGACTGTGCGTGACGACGGAAGCCTATGACCATGCGCTTCGTGTGCCGGGATTTTCCCCTGCGGAACAGTGGCAGACCGCTCTGAATTCCTCCGGGGCCGAGCGTCAGCGGATACTGTCCTCCTGTCGCACCGTCATTCAGAACCATGACATCGTTGGATTGACCGATCAGATCGTTAAACAGGTTCGCAAGCTGGGTCTGCCATCCTCTGGGCTCTGGGCCGTGAGGTCGTCGGCGACAAACGAGGATGGAGCGAGGGCGAGCTTTGCCGGAGTCTACCGCACGCATCTCGGTATTCCGCTGGAGGAGGTCGGCTCTGCGGTGAGGGATCTGTGGCTTTCGATTTGGGATGAGCGAGTCTTGAATTATCACGCAGCATCAGGGCTGAGCGGAGCGCCTCCTGCCATGGCCGTCGTGATCCAACCGTTGTTAGAGGCGAGCGCTGCCGGCGTGGCGTATTCTGTCCATCCTCTTACAGGCAGAACGACCCAGGTCATAATCAATGCGGTTGCCGGGCTCGCCGCCGCCCTCGTCGATGGGCGCGCCACGCCTGACCAGTATGTGGTTGAGATAGCCGAGAACAGCGAGCCTGTCAGGATCAGTGAACGGACCATCGTCGGGCAGACTCAGGCGCTACGGATGACCGGCCAAGGTCTTCAATCTGTGCCGTTGCCGGATGAAGCCGTGGGTCGCGCCACCTTGTCGGACGACCGACTGTTCGCCCTGGCTCGTGCGGCCAAGCAGATCGAACAGTCGTTAGGCCATCCTGTGGATCTCGAATGGCTCTATGACGATCGTAGCCTGTGGTTTCTTCAGGCGCGTCCGATCTCCGGTCTGGTTCAATCTCCTCGACTGACCAATGACGATTGCGAATGGTCGCGCGCGAATTTCAAAGAGACATTACCGGAGTTGCCGAGTCCGCTGGGGCTGTCTTTTCTCGAACAGTTTATGGATCGCTACATTCTTTCCCCCTATCGGCACATGGGGTGTCAGATTCCCGAAGGGATCTCGTCGGTCCGTACGTTCCAGGGACGCCCCTATATCAATATGACGCTGTTTTATTCACTCATTGCACAATTGCGAGGAGACCCCTCCTTGATGACGGAGCAAATGGGAGGAGAAAAACTTGTCAGGCCGCCGGAGGTTCGTCCGCTCGGTTGGATTGCGCTGGCGCGCGCTGGTGTGGTGATGATGGCCGAGATGAGAAAGGCTCTGCGCCACGGGCCTGCCTGGTTTGCGGAGATGAAAGCGATGGTGGCCGAGCATCGCGCGGATCGGATTCGGACTGTTTCAGGCGAAAACATTGCGTTGCGTCTCGATACCCTCTCGCAATGGCTCGATGAACGTGAACTGACATTCGCCATTGCGGGAGGGGTCGCGCAGTGTCTGCAAGCATTAGGCGGTTTGCTGCCACGCTGGCTAGGTCGAGAGTGGAGAGTCTTGCTGAATGGGGCGCTGCAGGGTCAGGCGGCGGTGATCAGCGCGCAACAGATCGTCCGGTTGGCAGAAATCGTCGAGCTGATCCGGCGAGACCCTTTAGCGGTGTCGCTGTTCACCGCAGAGAAGTGGGACCCAGATGAAGTCCGTCTCAAGCTCGCTGGGACCGAGGTATCCCGCGCCTTTGACCGGTATCTCGACGACTATGGCCATCGAGGGGTCGGCGAGTCCGACCCTATGTCGCCTCGGTTCGCAGATCGGCCTGAGTTGTTGCTGACAGTATTGCGGACACAAATTCTGGCTCCAACCCGCGCCACTCCGGCAGACATTCTGCAACGCCAAACACTGGCGCGGGAGCGGGCGCTCGCGGAGATTCACGCCAAATTCGGATGGCGATTCCATCGGCGGCTCGTCTTTTCTTGGTGGTATCGACGGCTGTGTCGGTTCTTTGCTCTGCGAGAAGCGAACCGGCATCATTTGATGTACTACTCGGCGGCGACAAGGAGCCTTCTGCTTCGTCTGGGCGAGTGGCTGGTCGAACAGGGGCGGCTCTCGTCTCGGGACGATATTTTCTATCTCACCATCGAAGCTCGCGCCGACTTGTTAGCGGGACGATTGAACGACTGGAAAGAGACGATTCAGGCTCGCCGGGCCGAGAGAGATCGTCACGCCACGATCAATGTTCCAGATACGATTCAGGATTGGCGCGAGACGGTCCGGGGCGCGGAGGTATCTTCCTGTGTGGCTTCAGAGGGAATGTTCCGCGGTATTCCTATCAGTGGGGGGCAGGTTGTGGGACCGGTTCGTTTTGTCGGTTCGATGGAGGATTGGAGCCGAGTCTGCCGTGGCGATATTCTTGTCGTGTCGGTCATCGATCCCGGCATGGCGCCGTTGTTCGGCATCGCAGCAGGGTTGATCGCTGAGATGGGTGGGACACTCTCGCATGGGGCGATCATCGCCCGCGAATATGGATTGCCGGCTGTGGCGAATGTGTCCGGTATTATCGCCAGACTCAAGGAAGGCGATCGAATCAGCTTGAATGCGGATCGAGGAGAGATCGTCGTCCATGAGGGAGAAAGAGATGAAGCTGTGAAGGCGGAGCCATCCAGTCAATGATGAGACGCTGTCGTAGGGCCGAACGTCTCTAGGAGTCTTGCTGTATTGACGTTTCTAGAAATTATACGTATGGTGAAAATGCAATCATTTCTCATTACCGTACCCATCAAACCGGCGAAAATGCGCAACAGCATGATGTGGAAAGTCGCCCATGATTGACGGTATGTCCTTTGGTGCGGGGCTTCTCGTTGGAGGTCTCCTCGGTGCGGTGATCGTTGGGTTTTGGGTAGCGGCCCGCGTGCGAGCGAACGTGCAAGCACAATTGCAGGCCGCCGGCGAACGGGCGCAGCGGGCTGAGTCGCTTGCAGAAGAGTTGCGACGCCAGACACTACAAGATCGTCTTGGCCTCGATCGAGTCAGACAGGAACTTTCGGAAGCTTCTCAGTCTCGCGCAGTGGCCGAGACGAAGGCTGCTGAAACGGCGCTCCATCTCAACGAACAAAAAATGTTGTTGGGCCAGGCAAGGCAAGAACTGTCCGAGACCTTCCAGGCGCTATCCGGCGAAGCGCTCAAACAGAACAACGAAGCCTTTCTGAACCTTGCGCGCAGCTCATTCGAAACGCTTCAATCAGAGGCCAAGGGCGATCTCGCCCAGCGGCAACAGGCGATAGATAGTCTGGTCAAACCCCTCCAAGACTCGCTGTCTCGATACGACGACCAACTCCGGCAGCTGGAACAATCGAGGCAAGCCGCCTATGGAGGCCTCGATCAGCATCTCAAACTTCTTACTGAGTCGCAGCAACGGTTGCAGTCGGAGACCGGCAACCTTGTAAAGGCACTCCGCGCTCCGGCCATTCGCGGCCAGTGGGGGGAGATCACGCTGAAGCGTGTGGCCGAGTTGGCCGGCATGGTGGCGCATTGCGACTTTTTCGAGCAGGAGTCCATCACGGTTGAGGGCAGCCGGCTCCGTCCCGACATGGTGGTTCAGTTGCCTGGCGGGCGACAGATCATTGTGGATGCCAAAACCGTGCTGGCAGGCTACCTGGATGCGCATGAAGCATCGACCGAGGAGCAACGTCTTGAAGGGATGCGGCGTCATGCCGCCCAAGTGCGGTCGCGCATGGATGAGTTGAGCGTGAAAGCATATTGGAATCAATTTGCGCAGACGCCGGAATTTGTCGTGCTGTTTTTGCCGGGCGAACAGTTTCTTGGCGCGGCGCTGGAACATGATCCTCGACTGATCGAGGACGGGTTCCTTCGAAGTGTCGTTCTTGCCACTCCCACGACCCTCATGGCGCTCTTACGGGCAGTCGCCTATGGATGGCGACAAGAGCGATTGACGGAACATGCCGAAGAGGCGGGCCGGTTAGGAAAGGATCTGTACGAACGGATGGCTGTGTTGACAGAGCATTTAAACGACGTCGGGCAAGCGCTTGGGAAAAGTGTCTCGGCGTACAACAAGGCGATCGGGTCGCTCGAAACGAGAATTCTGCCTGCGGCCCGCCGGTTCAAGGAGCTCGGCGTCTCGTCCGAGAAAGAAATTTCCATGTTGAACCCGGTGGAGCTGGTCTCGCGTAAGGCGTTGCCATTTGATAGCGAATAAGGAGTTCCTGATGGCTGGAGAGCAGGCGATGGTAGAAACATTTCACCGGACCTTCGATATCATGGTCAATTCATCTCCGGCGGTCGTCGACGGACGAACGCGCGAATTGCGCGTCAAACTCATTCAGGAAGAATTCGATGAGTTGAAAGAGGCCCTTGCCTCAGAAGATCTTGCTTCCATTGCCAAGGAGATGGCCGATCTCCTCTATGTTGTCTACGGTACCGCGGTGTCCTACGGCATCGATATGGACCCCGTTTTTCGAGAAGTTCATCGGTCCAACATGAGCAAGGTCGGCGGCTATAAACGTGAAGATGGGAAATGGGTAAAGCCGGCTACGTACTCGCCGGCCAGCATTCAACCGATTGTATTGGCGCAGAGATTTGCGGAGGGTGAGGTCAGTTCAGGCTTATGAGAGAGTTGCATTGTCCGGTTTGTGCCTCTTCATTCGTTCGTGCGACCTACCAAGAAGGTAGGGCTGAGCGGCTCGTAAGCCATTTTAATATTTTTCCGTTTCGATGCCAGCTGTGCACGAACCGGTTTCGCGCGTTCTATTCCGGCGGGCGCCACAACACGCAGGCCTTCGATCGACGCCAATATACACGTCTCCCTGCCTCCATCGAGGCCCAGGTCCTCGACTACAAGCAGCCGATCGTGATCAATCGAATCACCAATATCTCAATGGATGGCTGCACTCTGCAGGCGACGGGGTTCCCGAAGGGGGCTTTTCTCGAATTGGTTTTGAAGCCGACTATGGAGGAAGAGGCGATCCGTATCGAAACGGCGATGGTCTGTTCCGTTCGCCCGTCATCGATAGGGGTTCGTTTCCTGGAGATCCCACCTGAACATTATCGCCGTTTGGCGCAGATCGTCCTCGGTCTCTTAGTCGGTCAAGGCCTCGGTCCCACGCTCAACGCGTAGTACGACTCTTTCCAGCCTGCCTGTTCACCAGCAGATTATCAATGAGGCGGATCGACCCGATCCGGACTGCGCCCAAGAGTACCGCACGAGTGACGACGACAGGCAACGGCTCCAGACTGTCCGGGTCGCAGACGGCCAGATATTCGACATCAATGTCGTGTGCTCGTTCGATGGTCTGACGCATACGCTGCTCAATCGCCGCTCCATCGTGTATTCCCCCTACAATCATCTGTTTGCCGGCTTGAAGAGCCTGAGAGAGCAAGGGGGCAACACGACGTTCGTCGGTGCTGAGATAGACGTTGCGCGAACTCATCGCCAGTCCGTCTATCTCTCTGACCGTCGGGCGCACCTGAATCGACACGCCCAGACTGAGATCGTGCACAAGCCGCCGAACGAGCGCCGCTTGTTGGTAATCTTTCTGGCCGAACAAGGCGAGATGGGGTCGCACGATTCCAAAGAGTTTTGTCACCACCGTGGCGACACCGGCGAAGTGATGGGGCCTGACTGTTCCTTCCCATCGGCGCGCAATTGCCGGTACGGTCACGGTCGTTTGAAACCCGTCGGGGTACATGGCCGGGGCCGTGGGTTCAAAACAGACATCCACCCCTTCCTCGCGGCACAGGGCTCGATCGCGGGCAATCGGACGAGGGTAGGTGGATAAGTCTTCGGTTTGGCTGAACTGTGTCGGATTTACGAAAATACTCACGACGAGCGCATCGCACTGTAATCGTGCAGCGTGAATGAGGGAGCGATGGCCGTCATGCAGAGCACCCATGGTGGGCACAAGCCCGATGGTCACGCCTTCCAGACGTAACCGTTCGCTCCATACAGTCATAGAGTGTGGGGTTCGGATAATCTTCATAAGCCTGGAGGCGGGCTGCAAGTAGGGCGAGACCCATAGCGAGTCGAGGGTTGGGGGAACAGGAGGCGGACTTCAGGCTCCCTTCCTGTCTCAGCGAGTAATTGGCCGATTGTGCGCTGGAGTAGAGGATGCACGAAGAGCGGATCGAGTTCACTCAACGGCATGAGGACAAATCGGCGTTGATGCATGCGAGGATGCGGCACCACGAGATCCGGCTCGTTGATGATTTGTTGACCGTACAACAAGATGTCCAGATCGATGGTTCTGGGGCCTAATCGGTTCTCCTCCTCCCGTCCGAGTGCGCGTTCGATTTCACGGAGTATATCCAAGAGGCTCTTCGGCGTGACATCCGTCTCAAGCTGAACGACGCCGTTCAAGAACCAGTCGTCGCCAGGTTGGGCATGATCGAGCACAGGCTCGGTCTCATACAGCAATGAGATCCCCGCAACGTGCGAGTGTGGCAGTAGGCTCAGCAACGTCACCGCACGGTCGCAGAAGTCGACTCGATCGCCGACATTCGAGCCAAATCCGATGAAGACCGTTTCACGCATATCAGTGATGGGTGATCTGTGATCAGTGATGGGTGACAAGGAAATGAGGCCGGTCCGGCGCTCATCACCCTTCACTCATCACGCATCACTAAAATCCAGCCTTCTTAATACGCTCCACCGCTTCCGCCAATCGCTCTTTCGACGTACACACGGTCATCCTGATATACCCTTCGCCCGGCGCGCCGAAGCCGTTGCCAGGCGTCGTCACGATTCCAGCTTTCTCCAGCAAGTGAGCCGTGAAAGAAGCGGAGGTGTATCCCTTCGGTACCGTGACCCAGACGTAGAAGGCGGCTGGTGGAGGATCGACTTCAAGTCCCAGCTGTTTGAGACCTGGGACGAGGGTATCGCGTCGTTCCTGATAGATCTTGCGCAGGCCATCCGTCACAGAATCATCCAGGCTCAGAGCAGTGATTCCTGCCTCCTGAATAGCTTCGAAACAGCCTGAGTCCAGATTGCTCTTCACCTTGCCGAGTCCAGCCAATACCTGCTTGTGTCCGACGGCAAACCCGATGCGCCAGCCGGTCATATTGTACGTCTTCGACAACGAGTGGAACTCGATTCCCACGTCCTTTGCGCCATCCACTTCCATAAAACTCGCAGGGGGTTTGCCGTCGTAGAAAATCTCCGAATAGGCGGCATCGTGGCAGACGATGATCTGGTTCTCCTTAGCAAAGTCCACCACCCGCGTAAAGTAGTCCTTGCTCATAATGACCGACGTCGGGTTGTTCGGCGAATTCAAGAACATCAGCTTCGCCTTCTTTGCCACGTCCTTGGGAATCGCCTTCAGGTCGGGCAAGAAACCGTTCTGCTTCGTGAGCGGCATGAGGTGCGAGACGCCACCGGCGAAGCTGGTCCCGACGGGATACACTGGATAGCCGGGGCTTGGGACCAGCACGATATCGCCGGGATCGACGAACGCGAGTGGAATATGGCCGATGCCTTCCTTTGAGCCGATCAGCGTCAGGACTTCGTTAGCCGGATCGAGCGTCACGTTGAATCGCCTCTTGTACCAGTCGGCGACAGCTTTTCGGAACGAGAGCATCCCTTCATACGAAGGATACTGGTGGTGCTTGGGATCTTTGGCCGCTTTTGCCAGGCTGTCGATGATCGGGGATGGTGTTGGTAAATCAGGGTCACCGATGCCAAGATTGATGATGTCAACGCCCTTGGCAATTGCAGCTTGCTTCATCTGGTCGATGGCGGCGAACAGATAGGGAGGCAGGGTCTTGATTCGTGTGGCGACTTCGATGGGGAAACCAGACATATTGAGTCGAACTCCTTTCATTCGGACCATTCAGCCGTCAGCAATCATATTTCTCAGGCTTACACTCCGGCTCCGTCTCTCCCTCACATGGGAAAGGCGCGGGCTAGATGGAGGCAGTAGGGTACTAGAGAAGAAGCGTGGCAATCAACGTGGCGCTGACATGAGATGGCTGATAAGCAGATCGGCGATCTCGTGAGACAACCACATATGAGGGAGGGCGCCTATCAAGACCTGCTGCGCGGTCAATTGTGCGCGGGCCAGATCCGGCCCGCATTCACGGCACAGCGCCTCGATACCGCCTGTTTCGACCTCCAAATGAAATAATAATCCGTAGGCGCGAGAGCCGAATCGAAAGGCTTGGAGTGGCGCAACTTCAGAACCGGCCAGGGCCACGCAATCCTGTGGCAAGTCGAAGACTTCCCCATGCCATTCGAATACCGATAGGGCTTCAGGAAAGCGTCCGAAAACCGGGTCTTTCTTTCCTTCCTCAGTTAAATGGATACGCGTCTTGCCGATCTCCAGGGCGCGACCGGGCCGTACTGCGGCGCCGAGCGCTTTAGCCATCAGCTGGCTGCCTAGACAGACCCCAAGCACAGCGTGGCCGGCGAGAATCGCGGATCGAATGAACGCCGTCTCCTCTGCAATCCACTGATCGGAGTCATTGACCGACATCGGTCCGCCCATGACGATCAGCAGATCTCCTGGGTCAGATGGCAATCCATCCTTCGGCACAAGGTAATAGTCGAGCGAGACGCCGAGATTCGTCAGCGCCGTCGCAAAGGCTCCAGGTCCTTCAAAGGGAACATGCTTCAGACAGACTGCGCGCATCAGAAGCCCTCATACGTTGACACAGAAGGATCTCTTTTCCTATCAGACCGTCATGTTTCTGGAAACATACACGGTCGCCGTATTGACAGCAAGGGTTGGTTCATGAGAGCGCACGATGGTATTGTCTAAGACGGCTTCCAGTGAAGGGGGCTAATCGTCTGTGTCGGATAGTTTTGCCTGCACAGAAGGGTGAGTTGAGCGATTCAAGGAGGGGCACGCGAGGACTTGAAATGACTCAAGGATTCGTTTCGCCTGGCGCAATCACGTTTATCGCATTCTCCATGATTCTATGTGGCATTGTGCCTATGGCCTGTATTGAGCAATCGTTCGCACTGGAGTCCTCGGAGTGGGTCCTCATTTCTCGTCACGGGGAATGTACGGAGGTTCAAAGTCTGAAACGAAAAGTTCCTGACCTGGGTGAGATTCAAGATCCATCGACGTTTGCGAAGCTCATGCGCGAGAAAGGATATCGAGTGATGGTGAATGAGGTTTCGACGTCTATTGGAAAAGCGGTGGAGGTGAGTGTGCCGGAGCGAGAACTGTCCTTGATGTTTGTCACGCCAGAAGTCTGTCAGGCCGGAAACAAATAGTACGCCGGATTCCAGCCCGTTCCATCTTGTCGAAACATATCGTCGAACGCCGTGATAGACGCCTGCATTTTCAGAATTTATAATGGTGAGGCTTGGGGCAGTCACGGCGGTTTCAGTAGCATCGCAGGCTGTTCAAAAAGGCTGTCCAGCAAGGCCGCAGGCGAGTCGAAACTGGAGGCGTACCCTCTGGGGTACGTGAGGATTTCGATGAGCCGAGAACGACGCTGGCGGACTTTTTCAACAGCCTGTTTCGGAGGACACATGTCATTCCCGACTGAACAACAGCAACAGACTCAGCTTGAACTGGAGGGATTGAAGCGAACGCTGGAGTGGACGGAGATTCAGAGGGAGCAGCTCTTGGATCGTTTGGACCTCCTTCGGCTTGAAAACGCCCGTCTGCAAGATCGGGTCGAGGAGTTGGAGCGCCGGATAGATAATCTTAAGCAGCAACAGCCGTTGTTTTAACATGACTCGGTAAGATGATTCGGAGTTCGCGCGCATCCATTCTATGAAATCCCATGTGTCAAATGTCGAAGACTTGCGCTGGCTGCTGGGCCACACCGGCGGGTTTCGCGGCGGCTATGTGACGGATGTGCAGGTGTCGAAGCGACGCCTGTTGGACGAAGCGTCTGGCCGCGAGGTACCGGCGGGAACCACGGTCACGGTCGTGATCCGCTATCGTATTCGCCAAATGGTTCGCGTCGCGAAGCTGACAATGATCGGCGTGACTGATTTCTCGATGTTCGAGCAAGAAGGGGCCGACTGCTCGACGCTGGGGATGATCCAAGCGGAGTTGACTGATGGGAAGCTTCGTTTCTGGTTCGATCCACAGGGCGAACTCTATGTCGTGTGCGAAGAGGCGCAACTGGAAGAAGTGGCGGCGCCGAGCCTCGAACTCCTGTCGTTGGAGCAGGTCGCGCAATGGACCTTTCAAAGTGAGATGTCGGACTGGCCGACGATACAATGGCTCTTGGCGGAATTGGATGTGGCGGGTGTTCCCTGCACCTGGCGGGCTACGACCGTATCACCTGGACGTCATCCTTCCATTCAGTGGGAAGGAGATCTTCTCCCGGCGTCGATGCAGGGAGCAGCAAGTGGTATGGGGGTTCACTGTACGTTGTACGGGCCACTCGATGGACCAGGGTTCGGTGTGGTATTGCGGGTTCGTGGAGTGCAGGATCGGCGGACCGGTCAGGTACTTTCTATTCTGGCTGACCTGATAGCCCAACGGTTTTCCGGCCAGTGTTTGGTGGGGAACACGATCATCCCTGGCGGGGAATGGCAGAATTGGAAGTCATTTGAACAGCAGCGCGGAGCTGATGAGTAGTGCGAAGAAGTGAGGCGGAAGTAAAACCGTTATTTAGTTTGTTTGGTCTCTTTCGTTTATATGGTCAAACGAAACAAGCCAGATGAACCAAACAAACCAAATAGACCAGATCAACCAGGCTAGCCCAGCGCTTGTCCGCTGGCCTGTTCCGACAGACGTGTGCTGTTGAGATGTGCGTAGGCTGCGCTGCCGTTCCCGTTTTTGACACCGTTGAGATGGGTCTTGCCGTTCACATTTTTCTTGTTCACACATTCTACCAAAGCCCAGAGCCGCAAGGGATTCACATGTTGTTTCCGAGCGACGTGCAGTGGCGTGCCTTCCAGCACGGTCTGGAGTGCGAGGTCTGTGCGCCATCCTAAGTGTTTTGTGAGAGGGGAAAGCACTCTTTCCACGGCGGCGATGGCCCTATTGTCGTTGGAGAAATGATTCAGCATGATGATCCGTCCGCCAGGCCGGCAGACACGGATCATTTCGCTGACCACCTTCCGGTAGTCGGGGACAGCCGTCACGACATACGCTGCGACGACGGTGTCGAAACTATCGTCTTTGAATTCCATCTCGCCGGCATCCATGCGGTGTAACTGCACGTGGCTCATCTGGTGCTCTGCCGCCTTCTGCTTCGCTTGCTCCAGCATGCCTTCTGAAAAATCGATACCGACGATCTGGCAATGACGGGGGTACATCGGCAGGGCCAACCCGGTTCCGACTCCCACTTCGAGGATTTTTTCATGAGGCTGGGCGTCCAAATTCTGGATGATTGACTGGCGCCCTTCGTGAAACACTTTCCCGAAAACACTGTCGTAGATCTTGGCGTATGACGTATAAACGCGCTCGATCTTCGCTAAATCCATAGCACCTCCGACTGCACATTAAAGGCGACTTGCGCTCCTCGACCAGCGAGGGATGAGTCGATTGCCGCAACTACAGCGTGGGAAAAAGGTGCGGCGGAGCACCTGAATGGAGCGAGGGGACCCGCCTGAATAGCACCGAAGGCTACTCTAGCCAACTCACTGAGACGAGTCAACAGATTATCTCGGTCTCTCGCTTGATTCATTTGAGGCCTCTATGGGATAGGTACCAGTATGATTTTCGCTGGTTTCTTCGCCGGTGCATTGTGTCTCGGTCTCATTCTCGGAGACTGGTTCTACTTTATGCGCCTCACACCGGATGCGAGCCGGTATGGATGTGGAATTGCCCGCACGTACGATCGATTCACGCATACGACCATGGCGCAGCTGGCCGATCGGTTCGACGCTGGAGGGATCTTGATGTTGCCGCATGGCACTGCACGGTTGTATCAAGACCTGAATCAAATCGTGATTCGTCAGAAATATCGGCTGTTCGCGCTCGGTTTCCGAACATTGTGGCCACTGAAAGGGTTGATCTTCCTCTCTCCTGAAGGCGACGAACTTACGGTACTGTGTCGAAAGTTTACTCCCTGGTCTTCGGCGCTTCTCACCGGTCTCTGGTTTCTCGTCGTGGTTGTGGGTACGGTGGGGGCCGTGGTGTCCTTAATCGCTGAGGGAGAAATGACGGCGCCCGGTGGAATGGTGTTGACGCTTGGGGTTGTAGGGTTAGGGGTGGTTTTTTTGCTGTCCGGAGCCATTACGGTAGTGTTTGCCTATCGGCTGGAGAATTCACGGTTCATGATGGTGTATCAAGAATTGCGGGAGGTGATAGAAGGGCACGCGCGACAAGCGTGAGGAGCGAGACTTGCGTGACGCGTGAGACGATGTGGAGACTGGAATCAGGGATCGGCGATTGTGGCAGAAGTGCTCGCGAATCATGTGGCCGCGATTGCCGTCCTGAATTACAGGATGCTCAAAAAGGCCGACCAGCAAGGCCGCAGCCGATGAAAGCACCGGAGGCATAACATTCACACCCGCCCAACCCCGAGCTGTTGGAACAGCTCTTTTCCCGTGTGGGCTATGTTGAGGATGCTTTCGAGGTGAGAACGATGCCTGGTGAAAGGCGCGTCTCGGCGCGCCAGGGTTGGGCGGGTGAGAAGAGCGACTTTTTCAGCATCCTGTTAGGAGAGATACAGACTCAGGAATACATCGTACTCAGCGGGGAGGTTCAGGCTGGATCGGTTGCGGGCGAGACCGGCAATGATGCCGCGATGCTTCTTGCTCAGCCCGGACGATTCAAAAGCCTGAGCAAAGTGCTGCCAGCGCGCGGTGACGTCGGTGGTGAGGCGCGCGCGTTCAGACGGTGGCAGTCCATGAATCGAGGTCGTGAGGGAACGAATGGCCTTCTCGACACTCTCATAAGGCGGAGCCAGCTTGAGTTGGGCGTAGAATGTTTCAAGGTGATGGCGGAATTCCTCGCGAAGCGCCAGAGTGTGATCGGTTGTGGGGGTAGTCGGTTCTGACATGGTGGCTGGAAGGATGATACGAGAGAGACCATCGTTCTGACAACAGACTGGGGCAGTCTCGTTTAATCGGTTTGTTTGGTCTTTTTGGTTTATTTGGTTGAATCAGACCAACTCGATGAACTAAACAAGCCAAAGAAACCAGAACAACCAATTTTAAGGGAGGTTCATATGAAGCGTATGCTGGGATGTGTTCTCGGTCTCGTTGCTGTGTTCGCTCTGGCCGGGTGTTCATCACATCATCATTATGGGATGAGCGGTGGAGGAAAAGGTGACGCCTATTGGCAGAAAGGGCAGCAGGACATGGCGGCCTTGATCGATCGGACTGTGAAAGATCAGGAAAAGGCCGGGCAAGTCAAATCGATCGTCGGTGAGATCGTCACGGAATTGAAGGCCAGCCGTGAGCAGGAGCGCGCGGGGCATCGGCGGCTCTATGAGTTGAGCGCAAATTACGCAGCGACTCCGGAGGAGTTCACCAAGGTCTTGGATGATGCGAACAATCTTCGGATGCAGTCGGCGACGAAGATTCTCTTGCTTCGTTTCAGGATGAAGGATCTCATGACGGCCGAGGAGTGGAAGGCCCTGTCGGATCAGATGCTGGCCTACAGCAGCCGCTATAAGCACAGTGAGGCGGCGCCAAAATCCGGCTACTGAGTATTTGCCGGTGCGGCCTTAAGTGGAAGAGAGGTCCATGTCGCACCGGCATTGGTCGAGCGGTAGAGACCGCTTCCATTCGTGCCGGCATAGAGCAGGCGCGAATCGCGCTGGCTCATCGCCAGGGTGCGAATATTCAGTGAGCCTAGTCCGCTGTTAATGGCGGCCCAGGTCTGTCCGCTGTCCGGGCTTTTCCAGACTCCCCCCGGCCCTCCGATATAGAGGGTTTTCGGCTGTGTTGGGTCAAGGAGGATACTGCTCACGAACAGATCGGGGAGCGATTGCCCGATCCGCTCCCATTGTTCCCCGCGCGTCGCAGTGCGAAAGAGTCCTTTCGTGGTTCCGGCATAGACGATGTCCGGGTTGACCACATCGAAGACGATCACATTGACCCCCAGCGCCATCGCCCCCATCAGTTCTTTTTCTGGAATCAGGCCATTGTTGATTTTCTTCCATCCCATTCCAGCACTATCGGATCGGTAGACCCCCCCCGTCGTTCCCGCATAGAGAACCCGAGGATCGCGGGGATGGATGGCGATGGAAACCACGATGTGGACTTCCTTCATCCCGGCCATGCGCTCTTCCCATTCGCGCCCGCCGTCTTTGGTATAAAAGGCGCCGACGGTCGTCGCGGCGTAGATCTGATCGTGGTCTGTCGGATGAAAGACGAATTGATTGATAAATGAGACGTGCTCTTTGAGTCCGACGTTGTGGGGGAGCCAATGTTGCCCGCCATCCGGACTCTTGTAGACGGCGTCGGCCATCGTGCCGGCATAGATTGTGGCCGGGAACTCAGGATCGATCGCGAGCGTCGTCACCCGCCTGGCGCTGAAACTCGGGAACCGCTCCCACAACTGCCCTTCATCGCGCGACTTATAGACCGCATCGTTCGTCGCCACATAGAGGATGTTCGCATTCGTCGGATGCAGGGCGATCGAGACAATCGCCTCGCTCTCTTTCTGGCAGCCAGTGCCGGTGATGCAGAGTAAAAGGGCGAAGGCACAGGCAAACCACTGCAACTGGAAGGCTCGAAGCCTCGTCATGATGGACAGCTTCTCCGGAGAAGATCGGCGAGAGACCTAATCACAGCGATTGGAGCGGAGTCAAGGTGGCGATTGGATGAAGAAAAGTGGCGGGTGTAGACAGGAAGCCCGTGTGCAAGGCCGAAATGTCTGCCGCGCACGGAGGAGTTCGCTCCGTTCCGCGCACGGCTGAGTTTTTTGTTAGGACTTCCTGTTATAGGTAATCTCCAGCACCTTCGTTTCCTTGCCGCCGTGGTGAGTCCCGTACATATCGAATGTGTGGGTATTGCTGTCGACGATCTTCCAGACGGCACGGTGCGTCATTTTCCCTCCGCCCGGCTCAGGGTGTGACCCCTTTAGCGTGATGGTCTTGCCGTCCGCGCTGGCCGAGCCTTCCATCATGAAGATGCCCGTGCCCATCGTATCCATCCAGGCCGTCACATATTTCTTGGTCATGTTGTCATAGGCGTCGATCCCGACGCCGGAGAAGGGCTGCCCCATCATGTTGCCGGTGAATTCCTGGTAGAGAAAGCGCCCGTCCAATAACATTTTCATCTCCGCCGTGCCGGTCGATTCTGTTGGCGGCTTGCCCGGCTCCATCCACTCCTTGGTTGTGGTCGTCCAACTACCGGCCAAAGTTGCGAACAGCTTGTGCGGCTCGCCGGGTGTGGCCATCTTCTTCCAGACTTCCATCATGGCCTGGAGGTCCATTTGCTTCTCGTGCTTCTTCTCCTTGGCCAAGACGGGGGACGCGAGAAGAGCCAGCGTGAGACAGGTGAGGGGAACGAATGTAAAACGCATGTCGGCCTCCTTTGTTTGAATGCCATCGGTTGACGATCGCACCAATATAATGATGCATGTAGCCTTACACGAAGATCAAGATAGGTTCTGCGACTGCCGTTCATCCATGTGCCGAGAATTCGTGTTCGTGAAGTGCCTCAAAGGGTCGCATCTCGATCGCGCCTTCCGCCTTGGGCGATTGACAAGTGCATGTACGCGAGTGATATTCCAGACAGAATAGAGTTCCTTTGATAAGGGAGTTACCGAGGGAAGGCCGCTTGAGTCACTGTGTTTGTCATAGCTGACTTAATCGTTTGCGCGCAACCGGGGGGAGGGTGGCGTGAAATTATCGTATGAAGATCAAGAAGCGCTGCGGTATGCGAAGGCGCTCCTTGAAAATCCTGGCCTTGCAGCGAAGATTACGGGGTTGATCGGTATGCCGATTGAGAAGGCGCTACAGCTTCTTCCTGGGAAATGGGCTCAGGTCGTCAATGAGGCGACAAGGAAGTCGCTAGAGACGGCGCTACAGGCCGCGCTGCTGACGCTCGACGACAAGCCGAAGTCGAACTCTTGGGAGTTTCTCCACAAGCTGGCAGTGGTGGCGACCGGTGCAGGAGGAGGCGCTCTTGGATTGCTCGGTCTCCCGGTCGAACTGCCCCTATCCACCACGATTATGCTGCGCTCCATTGCTGATATTGCGCGAAGCGAGGGGGAACGACTCCGGATGCCCGATGCCAAGCTGGCCTGTCTTGAGGTCTTCGCGCTTGGCGGGCCCAGCAAAAGCGACGATGCGAGTGAATCCGCCTACTTCTTGATGCGAGGCGCACTGGCGAAGTCGGTCTCGGAGGCTGCGGGGTATATCGCTCAGAGAGGTCTGGTGGAGGAGGGCGCACCGGCAATCGTCAGACTTATCGGACAGTTGGCCACGCGGTTTGGCGTGAATGTTTCCGAGAAGGTGGCTGCGCAAGCCGTGCCCGTCATTGGTGCAGCCGGAGGCGCCGTGATCAATGTCCTGTTTATCGATCACTTCCAGGATATGGCGCGGGGTCACTTCATTGTCAGAAGGTTGGAGCGAATGCATGGCCAGCAGGATGTGCGGGCGGAGTATGAGCGGTTGTAAGGGGGAAGGGCATCCTGGCCGTCCTTCTGCTCGCGGAACAAGAGTGGGGATCGTCTCACCCACCCCATTCCCTTTTCAGCATCCTGCTACAGGTTCTGCATGATCTGTTCGGCATA
>CXWL01085193.1_pt1 | contig 70550 bp, 69 predicted proteins | sample 590931 | NCBI WGS metagenome assembly CXWL01 (sample SAMEA3498368, study PRJEB10139) | groundwater metagenome | biome: water well; material: biofilm material | place: Germany | collected 2015-04-27
GGACCCGCATGCCGGGTGGTGTGGGAGGGGCTGGTCAGCTACTGACCACCCCTATCCCGATTTCTCGCCCAGCTTCATCCGTCGCATGTAGTGACAGGTGTATCCATGAGGGTTTTTCACTAGGTACTTTTGGTGATAAGACTCGGCGCGATAAAACTCCTTGAACGGCACCACTTCGGTCACCACTTTGGCTTTCCATTCGCCAGAGGCATCCACCGTTTGGATGACTTCAGCCGCAGTTGACCTCTGATCCTCGCTTACATAAAAGATCGCCGAACGGTATTGTGTCCCTTTGTCGTTGCCCTGCTGGTTAAGCGTGGTGGGGTTGTGCATGCGAAAGAACTCGAATAGCAAATGACGATAGGTGAGCAAGTCCGGATCGAACACGATCTTAAGGGATTCGGCATGGCCTGTCTGGCCTGTCTTTACTTGATCATAGACGACGTTCGGAGTGACTCCACCGGTGTATCCCACTTCGGTTTCCAGAACGCCAGGAATCTGACGCACGAGTTCTTCCATCCCCCAGAAACATCCCCCGGAAAGATAGGCTGTTTGGTTTGAATTGGACACATTTGCTCCTTTGACTTGGGCTAGGATACCGCTTGAAAGCAGGACAAGGAGTAGGAAAATACAGACTCTTGACAGGATCAACGCCTTTCTTTCTTCATCGCTTGGGCGGCTTCTAATCTTGACTCCCTTTCTTTTTCGGTGGCACGTTTATCGTGTTCTTTTTTGCCCTTGGCCAGGCCGATTTGCAGTTTGACGCGCCCACCTTTGAAGTGCATGTCTAGGGGCATCAAAGTGTATCCAGAACGTTGCACCTTACCCGAAAGTTTGTCGATCTCTTGTTTGTGTAAAAGGAGTTTGCGCGTGCGCACCGGATCGGGATGAATGTGTGTCGATGCATTGAGCAATGGACTGATATGCGAGCCAAACAAGAACAGCGCCCCGTCTTTGGCGGTGACATACGCTTCCTTGAGTTGCACACGCCCGGCTCGGATGGCTTTGACTTCCCAGCCTTCCAGCATAAGCCCGGCTTCATGCTTTTCCTCGATGAAGTAGTCGTGAAAAGCTTTTTTATTCTGAATGATGCTCATAACGGATGAGTTTTACTGTAGGTTGGGATATTCTACCAGCCTTTGTTTGACGGGCTTTGGCAAGCGATGGCTTTGGTTGAAAAGACAGTGATTGTTGCGCACAGTGCGGAACAAATGTTCAGGTTGGTGGATGGCGTGGAAGACTATCCAAAATTCCTGCCATGGTGCGGTGGTTCCAGCGTGGACAAGGTGGACGGGGACATCATGCATGCCACGGTGCATATCGACTACCACCATATCAAGCAGAGTTTTTCCACGCGGAACGCCCGCTCGATCCCCAGTCGAATCGACATTGCCTTGGTCAATGGTCCGTTCCGTCACCTAGATGGGGAATGGCTTTTTATCGCGCTCACACCGACTGCCTGTAAAATAGACTTCCGCCTGCACTATGAGTTTTCCAGCAAGATTCTGGAAAAGATAGTGGGGCCGGTGTTTCACTACATCGCCGACAGTTTCGTGGATGCGTTCATCCACCGTGCAGACAAGGTTTACGCGACAGAATGAGAGCAGAAAAAATACAGATCGAGTTGGTTTATGCGTTACCGCACGAACAAGTCCTGCTCAGTTTTGAAGTACCAGCGGGCACGACGCTGGGAGAGGGGGTCAGACTTTCCGGCATCCTGGACAAACATTCAGAGATCGATACGGAAAAAGGAAAATTTGGTATTTTTGGAAAGCTGAGTAAAACCGATGTCGTCCTGCGGGAAAAAGATCGCATCGAAATCTATCGCCCTTTGCTCGCCGATCCGAAAGAGGTGCGCCGCAAACGCGCCGAGGAAGGCAAAGTTATGAAAAAGGGAGGTGGAGATGCTTAGTTCTGAACAATGCGTACTGACTCACCGCGTGTTCGCGAGAGTGACTGAACCAGCTGAGGTATTCACTTGTTAGATTACGATCTTCACTGTCATTCCAACATTTCCGACGGCACTCTCTCGCCGACCGAATTGGTCGAACGCGCGGCGGAGCGCGGAGTCAAGGTGTTGGCGTTGACGGATCACGACGACATGGACGGGTTGGGCGAGGCAGAATCCGTTGCGAAACACAACGGGATGACTTTCATCAAGGGTGTGGAGATCTCTGTGTCTTGGCGCACGCACACGTTGCATATCGTCGGGCTGGGTATCGATCCAACGTATTTTCCATTGCAACAGGGACTCAAACAAGTGCGTAGCGGGCGTGGAGAACGGGCGCAAAAGATGTCCGATGAACTGGCCAAAATCGGCATTGGCGGTGTGTTGCAGGGGGCTTACCGCTTCACCAATAATCCGAACATGATTGGCCGCACGCATTTTGCGCGCTATCTGGTGGAGGCAGGACATTGCAAAGATATGAAGAGTGTATTCAGCCGTTATCTGGTCAAGGGCAAACCCGGTTATGTACCTCACGAATGGGCAACCTTGCAGGATGCGATCACATGGATACGCGGCAGTGGGGGTATTGCGGTGTTGGCACACCCCGGACGTTACATGGTCGGCCGGCACAGCATGGGCAAGAAGACCATGCACGAACTGTTGACTGAGTTCGTCGAGTTAGGTGGTCAAGCTCTGGAAGTAGTGACTGGAAGCCATACGCCCGAGCAGTACGCCGAATTCGCGCGATATGCCTCCGAGTTCAAGCTGGCTTGTTCCTGTGGTTCGGATTTTCATGGTCCGGGCGAAAGTTATCGCGACATGGGGCGTTTGCCTGATTTGCCGTTAGAGTGCAAACCCGTCTGGGATCTCTGGACATCGCCCCCCACTCTGAAGGCGGCGTGATGGCACAATTTTTTACCATTCATCCCGACAATCCGCAGCCGCGTCTGGTCAAACAAGCGTCCGCTTTGTTGCGCGAAGGTGCGGTGATCGTCTATCCCACCGATTCCGGTTATGCACTGGGCTGCCATTTGGATGACAAGGATGCGGTCACACGCATTCGGCAGATTCGCGGTCTTGATGAGAAACATCTCCTCACGCTGGTGTGTCGCGATCTGTCCGAGTTGTCCACCTACGCGCGGGTGAGCAACACGCAGTTCCGCTTGCTCAAGAACAACACACCCGGTGCCTATACCTTCATCTTGGCCGCCACCAAAGAAGTCCCGCGCCGTTTGCAACATGCCAAGCGCAGCACGGTGGGAGTGCGCATTCCTGATCATCCGGTGGCGCTCGCGTTGCTTGAGGAGTTGGGCGAACCGTTATTAAGTTCCACCCTGATTCTGCCGGATGCCAGTTTTCCGCTGACCGATTTGGACGAGATACGCGAACGTTTGGAGCAGCACGTCGATCTGATCGTGGAAGGCGGCATGGTAGGCATCGAACCCACCACAGTGATCGATCTCACCAGTGACACGCCTCTGCTTGTGCGCAAGGGACGCGGCGATATCACGCCGTTTGGAATCGAAAATTAAATGGACAGCCTGATTCAAACCATCGTCATCGCGGCGATCCCGATCCTGTTTGCCATCACGATTCATGAAGCAGCACACGGCTATGTGGCGCGTTATTTTGGTGACATGACCGCCTATCAGCAGGGGCGGATATCGCTCAACCCAATCAGACATATCGACCCGGTAGGCACGATCCTGTTGCCGCTGATAACACTGGTGCTGGGTGGCATTCTTTTCGGCTGGGCCAAACCGGTCCCGGTAAATTTCTCTGCTTTGCGCCATCCCAAGCAGGACATGTTCTGGGTGGCCATCGCCGGGCCGGGCTCCAATCTATTGATGGCGTTGTTCTGGGGAATGCTGGTCAAGGTTTCCTGGATGTTTCCGGGAAGTTATTTTGCCGAGCCGCTACTGGAGATGGCGCAGATCGGCGTTAAAATAAACGTCATCCTGATGGTGCTGAATCTCCTGCCGTTACCGCCATTGGATGGGGGGCGGGTGGCAGTCAGTTTGTTACCGCACCGCCAGGCGTACCAACTTTCGCGCATCGAGCCGTATGGCATGTTCATCCTGATCGGACTGGCTATCACGCCGGTGCTGGGATGGATATTGACACCGCCCGTACTCGCGGTTATGCGTTTCATCAACACTATTTTTTGAATGTGAAGTCGAGCTATGTTTGCTGATCGCGTGTTATCCGGGATGCGTCCCACCGGTAGTTTGCATTTGGGGCATTATCATGGTGTGCTGAAAAATTGGGTGCAGATGCAGCACGAATTCGAGTGCCTATTTTTTGTGGCCGACTGGCACGCGCTGACCACGCACTACGACAATCCGCAGATCATCGAACAAAGCGTGTGGGATATGGTGATCGACTGGCTGGCCGCCGGTGTCGATCCGGCACACGCTACGTTGTTCATTCAATCCAAAGTCCCCGAGCATGCCGAACTGCATTTGCTGTTGTCCATGATTACCCCGTTGGGCTGGCTGGAGCGCGTGCCGACCTACAAGGACCAGCAGGAGAAACTTTCCGAGAAAGATTTGAGTACCTACGGATTCCTCGGGTATCCGCTGTTGCAAAGTGCCGACATCCTCATCTACCGCGCCACGCAAGTGCCAGTGGGCGAAGACCAGGTGCCGCACATCGAGTTCACGCGCGAGATCGCGCGCCGCTTCAACCACATCTACGGGCGCGAGAAAGGTTTCGAGGAAAAAGCGGAGGCGGCAGTCAAAAAACTCGGTGGAAAAAAAGCCAAGATGTACGCCGAGTTGCGCACACGTTATCAGGAACAAGGCGACGACGCTGCGCTGGAGACCGCCAAATCGATATTGGACGAGCAACAGAACCTGAGTCTGGGTGACCGCGAGCGCTTGTTCGGCTACCTCGAAGGCGGCGGCAAGATGATTCTTTCCGAGCCGTTGGCGATGCTGACCGCAGCGTCGAAAATGCCCGGACTGGACGGGCAGAAGATGTCCAAATCCTACAACAACACCATCAGCCTGCGCGAAGACGAAGTCGAGGTGAGCAAGAAGATACGCACCATGCCGACCGACCCGGCGCGTATCCGCCGCACCGATGCGGGTGATCCGGCCAAGTGCCCGGTCTGGCAATTGCACCAGGTGTATTCCAGGGAAGATACCAAGTTATGGGTGCAGCAGGGCTGCAAGAGCGCGGGCATCGGCTGTATCGAATGCAAACAACCCGTCATTGCCGCCGTGCTGGAAGAACAAAAGCCCATGCGCGAACGCGCCCAGCTTTATCTGGACGATCCCGGTCTGGTGCGCAACATCATCGCCGACGGCTGCGAGAAAGCGCGCAAATTGGCCTCTGAAACGATGCGTGATGTGCGCGAGGCAATGGGGCTGGAGTACAAATAAATGAGCGAAGCGGAACAACGCCCGCTACTCATCACCCATCCGGTGGCGCACGTCCACGGCGAGCCAATGATGGCAATGCCGCTGGATTTGTATATTCCGCCGGATGCATTGGAAGTTGTGCTGGCGACTTTTCAGGGCCCGCTCGATCTGCTGTTGTATCTGATTCGTCGGCACAACCTGGATGTGCTCGATATCCCGATGGCCCAGCTCACCCGACAATACATGGGCTACATCGAGGTCATGCAACGCAACCGACTGGAATTGGCCGCCGAATATCTGCTGATGGCTGCGGTGCTGATCGAGATCAAATCCCGCATGTTGCTGCCGCGGCCCTCCAGGCAAAGCGAAGATGTAAAAGATGAAGACCCGCGCGCCGAATTGATGCGGCGCCTGCTCGAATACGAGCAAATGAAACTTGCCGCGCAACGCCTGAACGAACTTCCCCAGGCGGGTCGCGATTTCGAGTTGGTGCAAGTGTTGATCGAACGCAGCGTGGTGGAGCACTTGCCCAATGTTTCTGTGGAAGACTTGCGCAACGCCTGGTTATCGCTGCTGACCCGCGCCAGAATCAATGCGCACCACAAAGTGAGGCGCGAAGAGTTGTCGGTACGCGAACAAATGACCAAAGTACTGCGCTGCCTGCGGAATACCGACTTCGTCCCGTTCGAAAATCTTTTTGACGCCGATGACGGCATTCCGATGCTTGTTGTCACGTTTATTGCCATCCTCGAACTCGCCAAGGAAACTTTGATCGAGATCACACAAACCGAATCGTTGGGGAATATTTATGTCAGAACCAGTCGCGCCATCACAAGCGGTTGACATTCCAACCGCGCTTGAACCGAAGGTGGACGCAACAGCGGAGGCGCAATCTGCTGCTGATTGTGTAACGCTAGCTTCAATCGAATCGGGAGCCACAAGCCTCGCAGAAATCGAACCCGTCGTTGACTCGGTATTACTCAAACGCGTTTTTGAAGCTGCCTTGTTGACCTCGCAAGAACCGTTGGCGATCGCTGAACTAAAGCGCCTGAGTGAAATTCCGCTGGAGACGAAATTCGTCGAAGAATTGTTGCAACAACTTGCCGACAACTATGCCGACAGTGGCGTCGAGCTGAACCGGGTTGCCAGCGGTTGGCGCTTCCGCGCCCGACCGGAGTTACAGGTTCATCTGGACAAACTTAACCCGCAGAAGGCACCGCGTTATTCGCGTGCGGTGATGGAAACACTGGCCATCATCGCCTACCGGCAACCCGTCACGCGCGGCGATATCGAAGAAATACGCGGTGTGAACGTCTCGTCCCAGGTGCTCAAGACGCTGGAAGGGCGTGCCTGGATCGAAGTCATCGGTACCCGCGATACGCCGGGAAAACCCGAACTGTTTGCCACCACCCAGCAATTACTGGACGACCTCAACTTGCGCTCACTTCAGGAATTGCCCGCATTGGAAGAGATGGGCAGTCTGCTCGATCAGAGCGGGCAAAGCGCGGCCTGATGACCTCGACCAAGCGCATCACTTCGCGTGACAACGCTTTCTACAAGACGCTGCACAAACTTGCATCCTCCACGCGCGCGCGGCGCGAAGTTGGCCAGACATTGCTGGATGGCCCGCATCTGTTGCGCGCCTATTTGGAAACGGGCCATCAGCCGCTGCACCTACTGCTGAATGAACACGCAATTCAGGATGCGGAAATAAACGCGTTGCTCGAAACCTGCAACGGTGTTCCGCAGACGCAACTTGACGATGTCTTGTTCGCGCAACTTTCCGAGCTCAAAACGCCCAACGGATTGCTGGCTGTGATCCCCGTGCCGCAACCGACTCTGTCGCCGTCGCATTGCCAGTTCGCTTTGTTGCTTGAAGACATCCAGGATCCCGGAAATCTGGGTTCCATCTTGCGCAGTGCGGCAGCGGCCGGATGTGATGCCGTTTTCCTGTCCCAAGGTTGCGCGGATGTTTGGTCGCCCAAAGTGTTGCGCGCGGCGATGGGCGGCCATTTTGTTTTGCAGATTTTTAAAGATTGTGAACTGCTCGGTATCGCCCGGGATTTTACCGGCAAGATTCTGGCAACCTCGTTGTTTGCAGATAAATCGCTGTACCAATGCAATCTTCGCGGCAAACTGGCTTTCGCCATCGGCAACGAGGGTGCGGGGCTGTCGCAAGCCATGCTGGGTGTGGCACAGGAGAGTTTCATCATTCCGATGTCGGGGAAAGTTGAATCACTCAATGCGGCGGCGGCGGCGGCCATTTGTGTGTTTGAGGCGGTGCGGCAAAGAGCTTGAAGATCCCCTGAAAACCTTTCAGTTCTGAAATATTTGCGACCGAAGGATGATGCTTGAAGCCAAGAATTCCCGAGTCGTTGAGAAATCCATCGGTAATAAGATTGCGGATTTTTGCTGTTGCGGATGACGACTTAGGAGCGTTTCAAGCCGGTCAGATGCAGCAGCGTGGTGGCGATCTCCTCCACCGAAATTGTGGTCACGTCTAACATAGGGATGCCTGCGGCACGCATCATTTCTTCCGCTTGATGAACTTCTTTGCGGCAATTCTCCAAAGCCGCATAGCGGCTGTTCGGCATTCGCTCGGCACGTATCTGAGCCAAACGTTCAGGCTGGATCGTCAGTCCGTGTAATTTGCGCTGCAACGGTTTGATGGCTGCTGGAAGAGAACGGTTTTCGAAATCTTCCGGCACCAACGGATAGTTCGCCGCGAAGATGCCGAATTGCAGGGCCAAGTACAGCGAGGTGGGTGATTTTCCGCAGCGCGACACCCCGACCAGAACGATCTGGGCGCGACCCAGATCGCGTGTGACACCGCCGTCGTCATGACTCAGGGCATAGTTCACCGCATCCATGCGTTCGTTGTAATGTATCCCGGTCTCGTGTGAACGGCCGACGGCATGCGAGGACTGGATGCCCAATTCATTTTCCAGAGGGACGATGAAACTTTCAAAAAGATCGAGTATCAGCGAATCACTTTGCTCGATGATGTTGTGCACTGCGGGCAAGATCAAGGTGCTGAACACGATGGGGCGTTTTCCGTCATTGAGCGCCGCCTCATTGATGTGCTGGACCGCATCGCGCGCTTTTTCGACCGAATCCACGAACGGTAACGTGATCTGGGTAAAGCTGATACCGTCGAACTGGCTTAACATGCTGCGCCCCAGTTTTTCAACGGTGATACCCGTCCGGTCTGAAATAAAGAATGCGGTGCGCTTACTGTTCATGTTTTAAACGGACTCTGTGAGAATTTAGCGCATGCGAAATACAAAAAATTTGAACCGCTATTTTCGTGTGTATTCTTCGAACATCTCGGGCGTGAGCGGTTTGCTGAAGTAGTAGCCTTGTACTTCATTACAGCCTTGCAGACGCAGGAAGGAAAGCTGACCCGCTGTCTCGACTCCCTCCGCGATCACTTGCATGTTCAGGCTATTCGCCATGCTGATAATGGCGCTGACAATGGCTTTGTCCTCCGGGTCGATAGTGATATCACGCACGAACGATTGGTCAATCTTGAGTTTATACACCTGGAAACGTTTCAGATAACTCAGCGAAGAATAGCCGGTGCCGAAATCGTCGATGGACATGCGCACGCCCAACTCATGTAATTTATTCATCATGGCGATCGCCGCTGCCGGTTTCTCCATGGCGGCACCCTCGGTCAATTCCAACTCCAAATTTTGCGGTGGTAGATGCGCTTCGTGCAGGATTTTGGTGATCAGCTCCGGTAGTTGGGGATTGCGGAATTGCACCGCCGATAGGTTCACCGCCATGGTAATCCCGTGCATCCCGTCTTCCATCCAGCTTTTCAATTGACGCGTCGCGGTGCGTAACACCCATTCTCCGATGGACAGGATCAAGCCGCTGTCTTCTGCAATGGGGATGAATTCGGCGGGGGAGACCATGCCGAATTCCGGATGTTGCCAGCGCAACAGTGCTTCGGCACCGATCACGCGACCATCCTGCATGGAAACCTGCGGTTGGTAAAGCAAGTGCAATTGTTCCAATTCCAATGCGTGGCGCAAGGCGTTGCCCAATTTCAGTTTGCGTGCCGAGTGTGCCTGCATCTCGGGGGTAAAGAATCTGAAATTATTACGTCCGCCCTGCTTGGCGCGATACATGGCAACATCGGCGCAACGTGAAAGCGTCTCGAAATCGAGTCCGTCATCCGGATAAATCGCAATGCCGATCGAGGGCGTGGTGATCAATTCGTGCTGTTCGATGTGGTAAGGCAAAGCGACCGCTTCCATCAGTTTTTCGGCGACGTGCGCAGCACCGTCTGCATCGGTATCCGGCAATACCAGGATGAATTCATCACCACCCAGTCGCGACACCGTATCTTCCTCGCGCGTCGCGGAGCGCAAGCGATTGGCGAGTTGGACCAATAACGCATCGCCGATGCTGTGGCCGAGCGAATCATTGACGTTTTTGAAGTGATCCAAATCCATGAACAACAGTGCCAATTTTTGGCGGTTGCGCTGGGACATCCCCAAAGCATATTTGATGCGCTCATTGAGCAGCGCGCGGTTGGGTAAACCGGTCAGTTGGTCATAGTGCGCGAGTTGATCGATACGCGCGCGCGATCTACGTTGCTCGGTGATGTCCACCCCGGTACCGATCAGCACCGCTTGACCACCAAATTCAATTTTTAAACCGGTGAGATGGAATGGAGTCGCAGTGCCATCTTTGGCCACCAGGCTGGCTTCAGCAAAAGACGCGCCCGACTCGAATGTCTGGTTGATTCGGGATGCGACGAACTCTTTCTCAAACTCGGCGAATAAATCAAGCGGGTGCGTCTGCTCCATTTCCTGTGCTGTACGTTGTGTGATGGTCTCCAAGTTCTTGTTCCAGGCCAGAAAACGCCCCGACTGGTCGAACATGTAGAAGACTCCGGGCATCGACTCCATCATCTGCTTACGCAACGTGCTTTCTTGCTGGATCTCGAGTGCATAGGCGCGCAACACCTCTTCAGTTTGTTTGCGTTGGGTGATGTCCCGGGCGGAACCCACGATACCGATGGTCTCACCGGCATCGTTGATGAAGGGCGCTTTGCGTACGTCGAGGAAAAGGTACTCGCCTTGGATATTGCCGTATTCATCGAACTGCATCGGTTTGCCGTTGGCCAGAGTGACCGAGTCGCTGTCCTGACACAATTCGCCGAACGTGTGCCACTGCAAATTGTCGGGATGGTTTTCACGCTCGCGCTGGGCAAAGAACAGATCCGTTTTACCGATCGGTTCCTGCGTATCTGTGGCATTGAGCAATTGGGCGCATACCGCCTTGTTGGTGAAAATGAAACGCTTTTCCAGATCCTTGGCCCAGATCATGTCCGGCACGTTGTCGCATAACATGCGCAGCATTGCGGATAATTCGCGGAAGCGTGCTTCACTTTCGACCAGCGCGGATTGGGAATGGGTTTGTTCCGTGATGTCCTTGAAACACCAGATGCGTGCGCGTTCGCGGTCGATGAACAAGGAACGGGTGAATCGTGTAAACACCCGACCATCCTTGAAATGCAACACATCACGCGCTTCCTCGTCCGAACTGTAAAGGCGTTGCACCTGTTCCAGAAAGACCTGCGGGTCGGTCAACTGTTCGAGCACCTGTTCCAACAAAGGCGCCTCTTGGCCTTTAACGATCAAGTCCAAAGGTACTTGCCACATCTCGATAAAGCGGCTGTTGTACGACAAAATCTGCCCGTCGTGGGAGACCATCAGGATGCCTTCATCTGTGGATTCGAGTGTGGTGCTTAACAGAGTTTCCTTGCGTAACTCGGATCGTCTGGTCAATCTGCGGTTGCGGTTAAATTCGATACGCATGGAAATTCCGGCAAGCAGCAGCACGCCCGTCAGCGCGCTGAATACCAACAGCCATGTGGTCTGCTTTGTGTATTCACTGATCCGGTGCAAGGGCAGGGCGATATATGCTTTGGCATCGTAATCAGCCGATTCCCTGCGGGTCAATAGAACGGGGCTGTTGATCCCTTGAATACGCTGGAGTTTGTTCGAATAATTTGAGGGCCAAGGTTCGATCCGCATCGGCTGGAAATCGGACTGCTTATAGCGTGCCAGTCGTTCTTCAACGGACAGTTTGCCAACGGTGGCCTCCGCCACGATGCGCAGTTCGTTGGCTTTATCTTTGGCCAGGATCACCACGCCGTATTGGTCGGTGATAAAAGCCTCCGCCTGGTTGACCCAGTGGGAAAGGCTGCTCAGATTCAACTTGGCTACCGCCACGCCGACGATATTTCCTTTCGCCACGATAGGTGAACTGAAATACAGGCCGGGGATGTTGGATACCCTACCCATCGCATATTGTGTTCCAAGCTTGCCTTCATTGGCGGCTATAAAATATTGCCGTTGCGCGAAATTCGACCCGATGAAACTGTCGCTTTTGCCCAGATTGCTTGAGGCGATACAGTCACCCTGGGCATTCAGAACGTACACGGTCTCAACGCCCAACTTTGCGCTGACCAGCGCCAGGTAATTGTTGATTGCCGCCAGTGCGGCGCTCTCCGACCAGAGTTTTTTTCGATCTTCGACCGAGAGTGAGTTGGAAATGAACTGGGCGTCGTTGCGTTGTATCGCAAGGATGACAGGTTCCGCTTGTGCGACGACCTGCGGGATTCCTTGCAATTGCTGAAGTCTTTGTTTGATGCCGTCTGCAAGATTGTTGGCATCGTGTTCTAGTTCTTGGCTCTTTTCTGCCAGCACGGTATTGAAACGGTAATTTTGATATTGATCGATTGCGAACCAGGAAACGGCGAACCACAGAGGCAATCCGAGCCCAATCAAGAGGAAGGATGTGCGATGGTTGGTGAAGAAATTCTTTGAAGCAGGCTTGCGCATATTTTTTGTTGTGCATGCGGAATTGTTTCGGGGCTAATGGTAGTGCAACTTACAAAATACGGCCACCCCAATAATGGTTTTTATTGAAGGGTTGCTTTCGAACTCCGTGGAATACATTTTTCGATGGCGCATGCCACTGATACGATGGAGAAACACAGTTCTTGGTTGATGAAACATTGGGGTGCAAGGTATTTATTTTGAACTTGTGTTAAATTTATCGCGGTTGATGAAGTTAACTTTTGAGTGATTTAGTCGAGGTGAACAATGGTAACAAGACATACAGGCTCAATGATCACTTTGCTCGGACTGTTGTTGTTAAGCGGATGTGCGTCGGTCATCACCGGTGAATTGAAATTTGTGGACAGGGAGAATAAACCTGAAGCCGATTCCAAACTGGAAGGCATCGTCGTCAATCTGATCAATACGACGTCTTCGATTGATACGGCTTCTTACTCTGTCAAGACCGACACCCGGGGTAAATTCGAGACAGACTCCAAATTCGTCAAACCGGGCACCTACAAGATTGAGGTGAATGAACCCGGTTACTTGCCGGTCAGCAAGACCATCGAGTTAAAGGATTCCTCGCGAACAGTCGAGATTGTGTTAAAAAAGATGCCGATTGGCAGTGCCAAAACCTATCGCGGTATGCAGTCCGACAAGGACAAGATCATCAATCCGGGCGACGTGAATATCCAGCCGCCCTCTATGTAATTCAATAGCCAAACGTGCGACATAGTTTTGTGTATTCACCAAGCCGGAAATACGAGCTCAGCCTGAAGTCATCAAATGTCTGAACAAGGGGATTCCTCCATGAAAATGCAACACCGCTTCATTTGTTTTGCCGCGCTACTCTTGATATCACTGGTGGGTTGCGGACCCAAGCCTGTCGATTTTGATCTGCAACTGACGGCTGTCGTTGATGGCTTGGCTTTGCCGGAAGTTGAGGTGCTCATTGACGGTGTGATGTCAGGCAAGACAGATGTCAACGGTTCGTTCACCAAGACCTTGTCGCGGTTGCCCGCTGTTCCGGTGCGGGTCGAATTGAAGAAAGATCGCGGTACAGTCCATACGCTGCCATGGGAAACGACGTTCAGCGTGTCGCCAAAACAATCCGGGAGCGATTCGCGCGAAGTCCAATCTTTTACTGCAAACTTACAGCGTTATGTAGTGGTCATCGTCTCGCATGAAGGCGCACCGGTAACAGGGGCACAGGTGAACGTCGGCGGATGGCAGGCAGGCATTACGGCGGCGGACGGCTCGTTGCTGGTCATGTTCGAAAAATGGCCCAAGACCGGCCAAAACTTCACGGCACAAAAAGCGGGCGTGGGCGAGACTGGAAACGTCATCGTCAAGGAACTGGGTGACCGTGTCGATCTGGAGTTGTATGAAGAGGCCGTGGTCACGGTTAGGGCACTGGAAGAACGCAACGGATCCGTCAGGCCGGTGAGCGATGCGCTGGTGACGGTTGCCGGTCGCGAAGTGGGCAGGACGTCCGAGGACGGGGTCTATGTTTTCCGCCAGAAGGGCAAGATCGGCACAACGGTCGCCGTGGGTATCAGCGCACCCGGATTCATTCCCGAGTCCTACAGCCAAAAGGTCAAACTGATTGGCGCACAGAATGTGCAGCATTTCTTCTATCCCGTGAATGCGCGACAACCCACTGTGGCGATTGCCGGTTTCTCGGCGAATACCAGCGGCGAAGACATTGGCGATATTGTGAAAATCGTAGAGCCGCGTTTTGTCGAAGAGTTGTTTAGTACCAAAGCATTCAAACAAGTCCCTGCCGAGACCGCCAGGAAACTGATCAAACGTTCCAAATTGAGTTACGCCAAACTCAAGAGCAGCGGTTGGCGCGGCACGGCTCTGGCCGAGCAGGTGGACGTGCTGGTTTTCGCCAGCGTGGCGCGGGGCGAGGGCGATTCGTTCATCGTCGAGGCCAGTTTCTACGAGCCGGACGGTCGGCTAGTGATGAGTCAGGCCACCGTGCTGAGCAGCACCGGAAGTTGGCGTGTTGGCCGTGCGATGAGTGAGCTGGTGTCGAACGCACTTGCCAATTATCCTTTCTCGGGCATGGTGACGACAGTCAATGAGGATCACGCGCTGATCAATTTGGGACACAACCAGTTCGCGCTCGACAACGACGCTGTGTTCGTCCTCAAATCTGCCAAGCGCGATATCGAAGGGCGCGTTACCGGTTACAAAGAGGGCGGTATTTTCGTCGTGCGCCATGTGGGTGAGAACCAAACCGATATCCGCCCGGACTCTTCCGTGTCTCCAGCCAAAGCCGGCGATAAGGTGGTTCGTCTTGACACTTCCGAATCCAGCAAGGCCGAAGGTAATGTCAAAGTCACTTTTGTGGTGAATGGAGGCAAGGAGGGGGAAGTTTTGGCGGGTGCCAATCTATACCTTGACCAGCGTTGGGTGGGAAGCACCAATCAACAGGGCGAGGCTAGCGTGACGTTGCGGACCAATCGCAAATACGACCTGATCGTCTACCGGCATGGTTATGCGCAAGTCAGCAAGGCGATCGAGCCCAAGGCGGCAAACGAGCGATTTCAGTTCGCCCTCAAATCTTTCACCAGCGATTTGACCCTCGAGAGCAATCCAAGCGGAGCAGTGGTCTCGCTGGATGATGCACGCATCGGTAATACACCGATCACTAAACCGGTGGCCGTGCCTCTGGGCTTTCATACTTTGCGCGTAGATGCGGGCAGCAATTTCCGCGTTTGGGAAGAAGTTGTGGAATTCGAAGGTGCCGAAGAACATCGCACGGGTGACAGGTCGATCACGCTCTACAAGAATTATCTGAAAGCGGCCGGGGATGCCGAGCAGGCGCAGCAATTCGACGAGGCGATCAAGTTGTATTCCGCAGCACCCAAAGCGCATCCGGATTATGCGGAGATTCGCCTGCGTTTGGGGCAACTCTATCTGGACGAAAAACATGACGCCGACCGTGCTATCGCCGAATTCGAATTGGTGCAGGCGATTCCGGAGGTGCGCGAGTTGGTACTGAAACAATACGCGGTGGTCTACACCAACTTGGGCAAAGCCTATTTCACCAAGGGTGAATCGCTGATAAAAGCCCATCGCAACGAGGCAGTCGAATATTTTGCCAAGGCCATCAAGGCGCTTGACCGTGCGCGCGAAAACACACGTTTCTTTCCCGACGAGCGCCATGACGAGGCGGTTCACGATACGTATTTCTATCGCGCGTTGTCTTATTACAGCCTGTTTCAAATCACCGCGCGCGAGTCGATCCGATCCAATCTGGAACTGGCTTGGCATGAGTACCTGGATTTCTTCCCGCCAAAATTGCGCGGCAATCCCGAGTTTGATCATTTGCGCGAATCTGCCGTGAATCTGTCGCAACAACTGGATGGGGATTAGCGTGCCACAACGCGCACTCGCGTGCTGCGTGCTACTGCTGACCCTGGGGTCTGCGCTTGCAGTTCAGGCACAGGTCGAAGGGGAGCAGGCTAATGTTCTGGCCGTGGAAATCGCGCCAGAGCGGGTTATCAAACCCCAGTTCGTGCGGCCGTTGTTTGCCCTGAATGAGCAAGGTCATAACGATGCCAGCCCGATCTGGGCCGAGGGTGGTGGGTTGCTGGCTTTTGAACGGGCGGAAGAATCGCGGCGCGAAATCGTGATCGCGCACAGCGACGGCTCGGTAGTGAAGTCGGTGTATTTTCAGAACAATCAGGATGACTTGGGGCTGGGGGCGTTGTTGGCGGATCTGGGCAAATCGGTGAGCTACAACTCGGGCATCGCTTGGGCAAAGAATGCGCAACGCTTTGTCTTCATGAGCAACGGCGGTGAAGGTAATTACGATATTTTCTTGGGTTCTTTGTCCGCCGACGCCGTGCAGAGGTTGACCCATGATGCACAAAAAGATGGCCAACCGTCATGGTCACCTACCGAGGATAAAGTGATATTCGTTTCGGGCAGAACCGGTATCGCCCAGCTTTTCCTGTTTGATGTGGGCAGCCAGCGTACCGAGCGACTTTCCAAAGGTGAGCACAGTTATTTGTATCCGCGCTGGTCACCGGACGGCAAGCGTATCGCGGCGATCTACGGCGAGAACGAGAACCACGATATCGTGTTGATCGGCAATCTACCCGGTGCAGTTCCCGTTGTTGTTGCATCACCTGCGGCGGTCAGTTCGCCGGCGGTTGCCACTTCCACTGTGACGGCACCGTCTGAAAAGAGACTGACGTCTTGGCGCTACGACGACCTGAGCCCTTCTTGGTCACCGGATGGAAAATATATCGCTTTCTATTCGAATTACAACATTCAGGACGATCCCAAGATATGGTCGTTGTTGGTTGTCGAGGCAGAAGGGAGTGTTGTCACCACAAACGAGCAGATGGCCGCAAAAGTCGTGGCGAATAATGTGATCCCCGATGTTTCCTCGGGGCCGGCCTGGTTTCCGGACAGCAGGCGTATTGCTTATGTACTGAATGACAAGCAGGACTACAACCCGATCCATGTGGTTGAAGTGGCTTCCCGCAACAGTTCGCGCCTGGAAACGGGCACCAGCATCAACCACGATCTGGCGATTTCCTCGAATGGCATCATCGCGTTTCGGGCGCAGGTTGATCAGTGGGATCATATATTTCTGGCCAAACTTCCCGGGGTGTCCGAGTGAAACACGCTCACCTCTTCTCATCTGTATGCGGCGTCTGCTTGCTTATTTTGAGCGCGGGGGTATATGCGGCGGATGAGAATTTGAAAAAAGCCAACCAGCTTCTGGGCAAACATTATTACGAGTCGGCGGCGGCGCTCTTGCGCAGTACTTCCGCAGCAAATCCACCCAATGCGGAGACAATTTTGACGCTGGCCCGTGCCTATGCCCAGAATGCCCGGCTGCAACGGGCGATGCAGCGATCATCGCTGGATATTGGTGCCCTGTATCTGAAGAAACTCGCGGCACAGACGGGGCGTGACCGCAGTAGTTTTGTAGCTTTGTATTACGGCGAATATTTGACTGAAGCCGGCAGACAGCGCGAGGGCGCGGCACAATTGCGCAACTTTATCGGGCAAAAGCACAAAGAGCATCTCTATCGCGAGATCGCGCAGGCGGATTTGTCGGTGACACAAAAAAGTATTCCGGCAGTTTCCGCCAAGTCGCCTCCCTTGCTACGCAGTCAACAAGCGCTTGTATTGAGTTTGTTGCCGGATCACAAAGCCGAAGCAAACGCGTTGACTGAACAAACCTTGGCCGAGTTAGCCAAAACTAATCCGACCCTGCCGGTCAGAGCCGCCAGCAATGCATTCGGCGTGTACGCACGGAGCGGCCAAAGTGCGAAAGCGTTGGCATTGATCGGTAACGCAGATTTGAGCCAACCGTCTTACGAAGAGACGATCAACTCGGCAAAAGTGCTGCGTTTTTATGATGCTGCGCTGCTGGGCAACCTGGCGACTCTTTATCAAGTCGAGGCTGAACGCTTGCTGCAAAAGGCCGGGACCGAATCACGCTTGAAAGCAGTATCCAATTATTTCCGGATTGAGTTGTATTTGCACAGCGGGCAATTTTCCAAAGCGTCGACCTTGCTGCCGGAACTGCTTGCCGCGACCGATCTGCCACAGCCTTATCGTGACCGACTGGAAGTGATGCAGGCGGCACTGGATGTGCGCAGCGGAAAAATGGCGCGGGGTAATGCGGCGTTCAATACACTTGCGAAAAAACACGAGCAAGACCCGGCATTGTTGGGTGAATTGTTGATGGCGTGTGTGCAACACAAAGCCAAATGTCCGGGCGCCATCGGCAGTGCGCGGAATTTGGCCGCTTCGAATCAGGGCGAGAAGTTTCGCAGCCTGCATTTTGCCGTCGGTGAACACTATGCCAGCGAGGGCAAGACCGACCGCGCGCTGCAGGAGCTGGAAACCGCGCGCGACAAGAGCAACAAAAATCGCATCGACGCCAACGATCCGATGTTGCTGGTGCGGCTGGCGGACCTGTATTTTGTTAACAAAAGTTTTTCCGAATCGCTGGAAATTTATTTTGAGATGAGCAAGGAATTCCCGGCGCTGCGGCAATTGCAGGAAGCGGCGCAGGGTGTGTATTCCACCGAGTATCGCAGTGCTGGCGATGCAAAGATATTTTGAGTGGCCCGGTTTGCGGGTAAAGCGGCAACTTTTTATTTAGAGTGGGGGAAGTGACATGAATAAATTTCAGACTCAGTTATCCGCGATGCTGATCGCGCTGTCCAGTTCGGCCTTGTTTTGTTCCACAGCCTATGCCGAGACGACTCCGGCCGCTACCACCAAAACATCGGTATTGAGTTACGGCGAATATGGCCGGCCTTCGACACTCGATCCCATCACCAGCAACGACATGATCTCCATGCGTGTCACCGAGTTGTTGTTCAACGGCCTGGTGGGCATCAACAACAAGCAACAGATCGTGCCCGAACTGGCCGAATCCTGGGAGCAGTCTGCGGATGGTTTGCAATACACTTTTCATCTGCGCAAAGACGTACGTTGGCATCCTAAACCGGGGCAGGAAGCGCAACCCTTCACCGCCGACGATGTGATTTTCACCTACAACATCATGATGCATCCGCGCACCGTCACTCCGCTCAAGGTGCGTTACGAGTTCATCAGCGAAGCCAAAAAACTGGACGCCAACACGGTGCGTTTCACGCTGAAACGCCCGATCTTGAACGCGCTGCCGAAATTTACTTTTAAGATCATTCCCGAGTTCGGCCCGGACAATGCGGCATTCCTCGGGCGCGACGATCCCTTCGTGCAAAACCCCATCGGCACCGGTCCGTATCGCTACAAGGAAACGACGGGCAACGGCGAGATTGTGCTCGAAGCGAACGCGGATTATTTCAAAGGTGCGCCCAAGATCGCGCGTTTCGTCGCCAAACCGTTCGCTGATCAGAACATCATGAACCAGGGCCTGATGTACGGCAGCATCGACATGTCGGTGTTGGTCAACCCGCGCAACGTGCCGGAGATACAGGGTGACAAACGCCTGCGCCTGCAATCGTACAGTGCGTTGTCGTACCAGTTCTTCGGATACAACACACGCAACCCGCTGCTGGCGGACAAACGCGTGCGCAAGGCATTCACACTGGCGATCAACCGTAACGAGATGTTGAATTCTTTTTTCAACAATCAGGGAACGGTAATCTCGGGGCCGTTTGCGCCCGGCTCCTGGGCCTATAACCTGGATGTCAAACCGCTGCCTTTCGATCCGGCTGCGGCTGAAAAACTGCTGGCGCAGGCGGGTTTCCAAAAGGATAGCGACGGCGTCCTGTCCAAAGATGGCAAGCGTCTGGTGTTGTCACTCAAGGTGCCAATCGCACAGGAAAGCGAATCGGTCAAACGTGTGGTGCTGGCCTTCAAGAACTACCTGCGCCGGGTCGGTGCGGAGATCAATGTCGAATTTCTCGAATGGCAATCGTGGAAGGACACGGTGTTCGCCAATCACAACTTCGACATCATGTTCGCCTCTTGGGTGTTCGATGATTCGGCGGACATCTCATCGTTGTTCCACTCCGGCGAGATCGGTACCTGGCGCAACAATTTCGGCGGCTATTCAAATCAGGAAGTGGACAGCTTGCTGCTCGAAGCCAAGAACACGCTGGATCACGAGAAACGCCGTACCATCTATCGCAAGTTGCATGAGCGTCTGGCCGACGAAAGCCCTTACACGTATTTGTGGACGCTGACCAATTACGCAGCCTACGATCGCAAGGTGCGTGCGGTGGAGATCCATCCGTACAAATTCTTTTCTTATGCGGATACGTGGTACATCGGCGAGGTTGCGGCTAAAGCCAAGCCCGTGACAGCGCCCACCAAGGTGAAATAGATGCTGCAAGTTTGCAGCAGCGTGAGCGCCTGTGGCGAACTCGGCAATCCTTGGTTAGATGCACCCAATGCTCGGGGAGGGTTCCGGTGAAGTCTTCGGGCTTACGTGTGGTGGCGCGTGTTTTATCGCAGGAACTCGCTACTACCGTTGNNACTTGGTACGGCCAATATTTTTCGTGGATGGGTAACGTGTTGCAGGGTGATTTTGGTAACTCCCTGCGCACCGGCCAACCGGTCACCCACACCTTGTCCTTCAGCGGCATGAACACCTTGTTTCTGACACTCGGGTCACTCATCGTTACTCTCGTAGTCGCTATTCCCATTGCCACTCTCGCGGCAGTACAACCCGCAGGTCTGAGCGCCCGAATAGGCACGATACTGGTGTATCTGGTTTCGGCACTGCCGACGTTCTGGTTGGGCTATCTGTTGATCTATTTCTTCACCACAAAGTTAGGACTGTTTCCTTTGCTTTCCGGCTCGGAAGAAACACAGGAATACAGCTGGTTGTATGCGCTGTTGCCGGTCGTGCTGCTTGGGTTGGGTAACGGTGCGCTGGCGGAGATCGTGCGTTATTTGCGCGAAGAGATATCACGGGTCATGCACGAAGAATATATTCGTACTGCCCGTGCCAAGGGCGCTTCGATCTGGCGTCATGCTTTCAAGGAGGCCTATCTGTTGCCGGTGTCGCAGATCATCGCGGCAAAGATGCCGTTCATTCTGGGCGGCGCCATCATCGTCGAACAAGTATTCAATTGGCCCGGACTGGGCAGGGTGGCCTGGCAAGCCGCCCAAGACCGCGACTACCCCGTGATTTTGGCGGTCGCCTTGCTCGCCGCGCTGGTAGTGCGCTTGGGCAGCTTCCTGTATCGCGCAATTTATGTCGCTGTTAATCCGCGTGCTTCACACCTTTGAAAGTTTGGTCAAAGTGAAGACACATTACCTGCAGGATTTGGACAGCGTCAGCGAATATTCGAAACTCTCGCCCTGGAAAAGTGCACGCCTGGCCGACCGCCTGAGCGTCGGCTATGGTTTTGTGATCGCGGGTGTGGTGCTGTTGTCTTATGTGCTGGGCGCGTTCGGCTGGTTGCCGCACGATCCCGAAGACATGAATCTGGAGTCAATGCTGGCACCGCCGCTCACCGACGGTTTTCTGCTCGGCAGCGACTTCATGGGGCGAGATATCCTCACGCGACTGATTCTCGGCATCCAAGCCTATTTCTTGCCGGGAGTAATGGCCGTTTTCATCGCGCTCGGTTTGGGAGCCTTGATGGGGGTACTTGCCGGTTACTGGAGGGGACGCACGGAAACGCTGGTCACCTATCTTTGCAATCTGATCGATTCGTTGCCGCGGCTGGTTTTGATACTGTTGGTCATCGCGGCATTCCGGCCGAATATCTACATCATCATGCTGGTGTTCGGCATCACCAGCGCACCCACCATCGCCTCGCTGGTGAAAGGCAAAGTGATGATGTTGCGCGAACGCAACTTCATCGAATCGGCCGTGGCACTGGGCTTGTCGCCGCACACGATCATCTTCAAACATATCCTCTGGTACAACTGCCGCGCATTGTTGCTGATCCAGGCGACCCTCGGCATGGCCGAGGTCGTATTGATCGAGACCAGCCTGAGCTATCTGGGATTCGGTGTGCAGGAACCCACTGCCTCGTGGGGCAACATGGTGCAGGCGGGTGCGAATTATTTATTGCAGGGCAACTTCTGGCCGTCGACCCTGCCAGCGCTGGCGATTTTGCTGACGGTTCTCGGTTTTCATCTGCTGGGTGACGGCTTGAACAATATTTTGGAAGGGGGGCGGCATCGATGAGTGCCGAGCCTTTGCTGCGCATCGAGGATCTGCGCACCTATTTCTTCTCGCGTGTGAAGCATGCCTTCGTGCGCTCGGTGGACGGTGTTGACCTGAGCGTCAAGCGCGGCGAGACACTGGGGATCGTCGGTGAAAGTGGCAGTGGTAAAAGTGTCACCTTTCTTTCCGCTGTTGGCTTGATCAGTGCCGGACCGGGTGTGATTAGCGGCAAGGTGACGTTCCACGACGAAGTGCCGCGAGAACTGCTGCTGGGCTTACAAGAAAACGTCGAGATCGGACGCCGCGACGGTCGCATCATGTTTGTCGCAAAAGACGATCATGCCTGGCAAAAACAGCTTGATAAAAATCTGCGCGGTGTGCGCGGCAGCAAGATATCGATGATCTTCCAGAATCCCAAGGCAGCACTGAATCCATTTGAAACAGTGGGCCGGCAGATCACCGAAGCGGTGCGACTGCATACAAGCGTGCAGGGTGTGGCTGAAGCAAAAGAACGCGCCCTGTATTGGCTGGATCAGGTGCGCATCGATTCCCCGCGCTTACGCTTTGACAATTATCCTTTTGGACTTTCCGGCGGCATGAGCCAGCGCGCCATGATCGCGATGGCGCTGGCATCCGAGCCGCGCTTGCTCATCGCGGATGAACCCACCACCGGACTGGATGCCACGATACAGGCTCGTATCGTCGATCTGCTGGAAGACTTGAAAAAACGTCTGGGTATGACTTTGGTGCTGATCAGCCACGACATCGGGGTGATCTCGCGTTTGTCGGACCGTATCGCCGTGATGTATGGCGGACGGGTGATGGAGACCGGTGCTGCCAGCGAAGTGCTGGATGAAAACGCAGCAGGTCATCCCTATACCCGGGCACTGCTGGCATCGACCCCGCGTTTGGAAAATCTGTCTCAATCTGGACGCTTGCCGGCGATCGAAGGCGAGGTGCTGGATACCATCAATGTGCCAAGCGGTTGTCGTTTTCGGGCGCGTTGTCAGCGCATCAACGACAGCGTGCGTGCGCGCTGCGAAACGCTAGAGCCGGAGTTGTTCGAAATCGCACCCGCCAGGCAGATTCGATGCTGGTTGTACTGTACCCAATGATCGAAATCACAAGACAAAAATGAAGCAACCTTTGCTCGAAGTAATCGAACTGCGCAAACATTTTGCGCAACGGCGCGGACTGCTGGGCACACTGCCGCTGGGTGGAGACACGGATACCATTCCGGCCATCGACGGCGTCAGTTTATCGATGTATGAGAACGAGACGCTGGGGTTGGTGGGTGAGTCGGGTTGCGGCAAGACCACTACCGGCAAGGCGATCTTGAAACTCATTTCGGTGGACGCTGGTCGGATTACCTATCAGGGAACCGACATCACGTCCTACACCCAGGCACAGTTCCGCCCGCTGCGTCGCGACATTCAAATGATCTTCCAAGACCTGGATGCGGCGCTCAATCCCAAGATGCGTATCGAGGAAATACTGCGTGAAGCAGTTCGCCTGCGTGATCCCCTTGCCGACCCGGTCGAAGTGTTGCGCCAGATCTACGAACTGCTTGATCTGGTGAATATTAAGAAGAACAAACTCAGCAATTTTCCATCCGAGTTATCCGGCGGTGAGAAGCGCCGCATCGGCATTGCCAGAGTGTTGGCGCTAAGGCCAAAATTGATCGTGGCCGACGAACCGACCAGTGCGCTTGACGTTTCCATCCAGGCGCAAGTCATTAATTTGTTGCGTGATCTGCAGACGCAATTGGGGCTGTCATTCCTGTTCATCTCGCATGATCTGCAACTGGTCGAACTGGTTAGCCACCGCGTTGCCGTGATGTATCTTGGCCAGATTGTCGAGATGGGTCCGGCGCGGGATATTGCAAATGCCGCCCGGCATCCCTACACCTCTATCTTGTGGTCGTCGGTTGTGGAGAAACGTTCACTCGAAGCGCAGAGCAAAGGCAGTTCAAACAATTGGGGTGTGTACGACTTTGAACGCCCCAGTGCGGGTTGCCGCTTCGCACCGCGCTGCCCCGTCTATGCCCGGCTGGGTCAACCCGGTGAATGTATCGACCCGGCCAATCCGCCCAAACTGAAACTTATTGATATTGACCACGTCGTGGCGTGTCATTTTCCGTTGCGGGGATGAGTGGGGGACGGTAAAAAAACGAAACGCTAACCTGTGAAAAGTTTAAAGACTGGGGGTGCGCATCAGCCCAAGAGGCGGGAGGTTCGATACAGCTACACTAAGGAAACGCTGATTTATTCCCGAGATCCCCATTGTGGCAACGGATAAAATCTCACCATTCCCAACAGCCCGAAGACCACGCGATGCAAGCAAGTTTTTCCGAACTGGAATACGTCAGAAGGGATAGAAGACGCGCTGTACGACAGCCAGGCCATCCGCCGCTTTGTAGGTATTGACCTCAGCCGCGAAGCAGCCCCCGATACCACCACCCTGCTGAAATTCCGCCGCTTGTTGGAAGAGCACCACCTGACCGAATCCATCTTCAATGCGATCAACGCCCACTTGGCAAGCAAAGGGCTGTTCCTGCGCGAAGGTACCCTTGTGGATGCCACCCTGATTGCAGCCCCTCCTTCCACCAAGAACAAGACCGGGGGGCGCGATGCCGAAATGCACCAGACCAAGAAAGGCAACCAATGGCACTTCGGCATGAAAGCGCACATTGGTGTGGATGCCCAATCCGGCCTGGTGCACACCCTCGTGGGCACGGCGGCCAACGTGCACGACATCACCCAAGCGCACGCCCTGTTGCACGGCGACGAGACCGCCGTGTTCGGTGATGCGGGTTATCAGGGCGTGGAAAAGCGCGAAGAGAATCTGGAACTGCCGGTCACGTGGCATGTGGCGATGCGCCCCGGCAAACGCAAGCAATTGCCGGGAACGCCGCTGGGCGAACTGATGGAGAAGGTCGAGCAAGCCAAGGCCAGCATCCGCGCCAAGGTCGAGCATCCGTTCCCTGTGGTGAAGAACCTGTTCCATCACCGCAAGGTGCGCTACAAAGGCTTGCTCAAAAACACAGCCCAGCTGTTCTCACTGTTCGGCCTCGCCAACTTGATGCTGGCGCGCCGATGGCTATTGAGTTCAGACAGCCAAGTTGCGCCTTGAAAAGGGGAGGTGGGGAAAATAGCGGTTAGAAACGCGCTAAAACGCAACGCAAGGTCGAATTCCGTGCGCCAGAATCGTGGTGACTCAAAACCGGATGCCGGAAACCGAATAAATCAGCGTTTCCTTAACTCTTTTTGTTTGAACGCCACTTTGGTGTTTGACCAAACTACATGTAAATACAAAAGTTTTACAAACACATAAAACAAAGTTATATTGCGCGTAAATAACAAAGTAATGTTGTGTTACTAAAACAAAGTTGAGGGGCAGATGGCAAAGCCGAATGAAAAGCTTGCGGAAGCACTGAGGGCGCTAAAACGCCTTCAAACCAAACATGATGGCGTAATAGAGTCAGGCGATCTCAAGGATGCGCACCGTGTCATTCTGTTGGAAGAGGGATTCCTGCGTCAGGTGATGAAGGGTTGGTATGTTTGCTCGAACCCGCGAGAGCGTGATGGGGACTCCACCGCTTGGTATGCTGGTTATTGGTCTTTCGTGTCTGGCTATCTGCGAAAGCGATTTGGTAGACGCTACTGCCTGAATGTCGATGCTTCATTAATGTTGCATACCCAAAGCACAATCATTCCCAAACAAGTCACGGTAATCACCAAGGAGGGCGGAACCTCGGTGCTCAATTTGCCTCACAGCAACTCCCTGTTGATCTATCCAGATGAACGAAATATTCCACGTAACCGTGTCGAAGTTAAAGGGCTTCAGGTGCTGTCTCTGCCAGAAACGCTATGCAGACTCAGCCCCCAGTCATTTAAGTACAATCCACGAGAAGCCGAGATTGCGCTCAATCTAATTCGAGATGCTGGTGAACTTCTGTCCATTTTACTGACAGGCGACAGCATGGTTGCCGCTGCCGGACGATTGGCGGGAGCATTGCGTTTTGTAGGACGTTCTGAGGATGCGGATCGTATCGTACACACTATGAAATTGAGCAAGTACGATATTCGTGAAACCAATCCGTTTTTTATCGCGGCACCGACCTTGGGTGACAGTCGTGAACGGTCACCATACGCCATGAGATTGCAGTCTATGTGGGCAGGGTGGCGTGAAGATGTGCTGGCCAACTTCCCTGTATTACCGAGAATACCCAAGTCAATTGAGGCCTATCTGGCCGATGTGGATGAGCGTTACGTGGCGGATGCCTATAACTCCTTGTCCATCGAGGGTTATCAAGTGACTGATGAACTGATTGAGCGTGTAGCCAAGCAAGGTTGGAATCCGGAAGCAGACGAGCAAGATCACAAGGACCGCGATGCACTCGCTGCACGAGGCTACTATCAGGCTTTTCAAGCGGTAAGAACCAGTATTGCAGGAATTCTTGCTGGAGAAAGTTCGGGGAAGGTTGTGCGTAGCGCGCATCATCGTTGGTACGGCGAACTGTTTGCCCCATCTGTAACGGCGGGCATTTTCGAGCCGCACCAGTTGGCTGGTTATCGTAACGGCCCCGTATTTATCCGCAATTCAATGCACACGCCACTTCCGCGAGAGGCATTGATTGACGCGATGGAGACACTGTTCAATCTGCTTGAGCAGGAACCAGAGCCGGCGGTTAGAGCTGTACTGGGACACCACCTGTTTGTGTTCATTCATCCGTATTACGATGGCAATGGCCGTCTTGGACGTTTCTTAATGAATTCCATGCTGGCATCAGGTGGGTATCCGTGGACAGTTATACGGGTCAAGCGACGTGATGCCTACATGGATGCGCTGGAGCGCGCTAGTGTGAATGGGGACATCGTGCCGTTCACCCGCTTTGTCGCAGAAGAGATGACGCTTGTGAAATGACAGGGACTCTAGTTGAGCTCCTGTTTGTGTTGGAAAGCAACTCAGTATCTTGTCCTTAACCGATAGTGGATAGTTCAACTGCCACATCATTGTTCTGGCATTGCGTCATTCAAATTATTGTGGATTGAACCCCGATATGAGGGAGTTAAATTGGATAACGTTTTTACGTTTCGTGACGAATTGGTTTCGGATTACAGCGAGTTCTCTCGTAGTTTTACGAGGATAGCGGCTGAAGACATTCGTGAAGAGGTGGAACGCCAATATGCAGCTGGACGCTACTGGCCAGAGCCACTCATTCAAATAAACCCCAACTATCAGCGCAAAGGAAGTGTTCAGCAATTGGTTCAAGAGGGTGTCTTGCATAAGGCATGTGCTGATATTTTTCAGGTTGGCACCAATCAGCCTTACTAAAATTGCCGATCAGATTGGTATGAATCGAACGACTCTAGTAAAGAACTTTCCGGAACTTACCGCTCAACTAATTGAACGTAATCGTGAGTATAAGAAAGTGAAGCAAGAAAATGATTTACAGACAGCTCTGAAATTTGGGAGGCGTCTAATAGACGAAATGAAAGAAGCAGATATTCCACTAACGGAAAGAAACATTAAGAAAGTCTACAAACTAGGCCTATGGCAATCAGATCCGTTGAGATATGCAATCTCCCAACTGTTAGGGGAGCTTAAACAACCATAAAGCCATGCGGAAGAGTTTAAGCATAACGTGTCGTTATTCGCAATTAAGCGAATTGTGTCGTTAACGACAAGTTATGCTTAATTCCACATAAGGCTAAGTAGCCTTAACCCATTGATTTGGCGGAGAGGGCGGGATTCGAACCCGCGGTGGGCTATAAACCCACACACGCTTTCCAGGCGTGCGACTTAAACCGCTCATCCACCTCTCCGAAAGGGCGCGCAGGATAAACTAGAACGCTGTTTCAGGCAATCAGAAATGCTGTAACGCGGTGAAAACGGCTAGTTCGTCGGTCTCGTTCAGACCATGAGCTTGTAGGGTGCGGATGAGTTCTGGGCTGGAGCAGCGAATGAAGGGGTTGGTCGCCTTTTCTAGGGCGATGGTCGATGGCACGCTTGGCAGGTCATCGGCGCGCAACTTCTTCGTGTCAACGATGCGTTGCTGGAGGGCTGGATTTTTGGGTTCGCACAGCTTGGCAAAGCCAAGGCAATATTCGGTGTATTCATGTGCGCAATAGACTCGGGTGTCGTCGGGCAGGGCAGCCAAGCGCATGAGGGAATGGTGCAATTCTGTATAGGTGCCTTCGAAATTCTTTCCGCATCCCGCCCCAAACATGATGTCCCCACAAAACACGGCATCAGGGGCGATGAAAACGATGTGATCCTCAAGGTGGCCGGGCGTCTCGATGATATCGAAACTGATGCTCGGCGCTTCCAGTTTAAGTACATCTCCCTCGCGCAAATCATTGGTGATGTGGGGATTGCGCGGATGACTTCGCCCGTACACCGGCACGTTATATACTTCGCGCAATTCGGCGATGCCGTCGATGTGGTCATGATGGCGGTGGGTACACAGGATGGCTTGCAACTGAAGTTTTCTGCGTTGCAGGAAATCCAAAACCGGGGCCGCTTCACCCGGATCGACCACGATGGCGTGGCGGGTGTTATGGATCGCCCAGATGTAATTGTCTTTTAGAGCGGGGATAGCAGTGATGGTCAACATGTCGGGTAAGTTGGTTCGATGCCGAATTCTAAAGTAATCGCACAAAGTTTGAGTGAGTGGTTTGCCAGTCCGCAGGGCGGCTATGTGTTGACGCGCGAACAGGCTTATTTTGATCGCACGGTGAGTGATATTTTCGGATATAACGCGCTGCAATTGGGTTTGCACAGCCAGGATTTTTTGCGCAGCAGCAGAATTCCGTTGCGTTTTTCTGCCGGTAACCAGTTTGGCAACGACGTGCGCGTGTGTTGTTCCGATCTGCCGTTTGCCGGTGATAGTCTCGACCTGGTTTTGATGCCGCATGTTTTGGAATTTGCTGAAAACCCGCACCAGATCATCCGCGAAGTGGAGCGTGTGTTGATGCCGGAAGGCAGCCTTATCATCAGCGGTTTCAACGCTTACAGCTTGTGGGGTTTGCACCGCGCCTTGGGCAGAAAGCAGGGCTATCCGTGGAACGGCCGTTTTATTGCCTTGACGCGGATGAAAGACTGGTTGGCGTTGTTGGGGTTTGAAGTGGTGGGCGGGAAATTTGCCGCCTACGCGCCGCCCTTTCGTCAGCGCAAATTGCTGGATCGGTTTTCATTCATGGAGCGTGCCGGGGAGCGCTGGTGGGGGGGCGGCGGCGGGGTGTATTTTCTGCACGCGGTGAAGCGGGTGCACGGCATGCACCTGATCAAGCCAAAATGGAACGAGGGATTGGTGCAAAAGCTGATGCCGGCTTCGCCCAAATTGAACAAGGGAATTCAGAAGGCCGAAAACGATGAGTGACGTGGTGGATATTTTTAGCGACGGTGCATGCAAGGGAAATCCCGGCATCGGTGGTTGGGGCGCACTGTTGCGCAACAAGGGTAAGGAGCGCGAACTTTGCGGAGGCGAGGCGCACACGACCAACAATCGCATGGAGTTGATGGCGGCCATCTCAGCCTTGGAAGCCTTGTCGCGTTCGTGCAAAGTGCGGCTGCACACCGACTCGAAATACGTGCTGCAAGGGATCACCGAATGGTTGCCCGGCTGGAAGCAGCGCGGCTGGAAAACGGCAAGCAAGCAGCCGGTTAAGAATGATGATCTGTGGCGCAGACTGGATGAGGCTGTGACACGGCATCAAATCGAGTGGGTGTGGGTCAAAGGTCACGCGGGCCACGAGGGTAATGAACGCGCCGATGCCTTGGCGAATCGGGGAATAGACGAACTGAAAGCCGGAACATGAGACAAATCGTACTGGATACCGAGACCACCGGTCTCGATCCCAAACAGGGGCATCGTATTATCGAAGTTGCGGCCATCGAAATGGAAGGGCGCAAAGTTTCAAAACGTACATTCCACCGCTATCTCAATCCGGAACGCGAAATTGACGAAGGCGCGGCGGCAGTTCACGGCCTGACACTGGAACGGTTGCAGAACGAGGCCAAATTTTCCGAAGTCGCGCCCGCGCTTCTGGAATTTATCGCCGGCGCAGAACTTATCATCCACAACGCGCCGTTCGACATGGGTTTTCTGAACGCGGAATTGGCTCTGGCAGGACTTCCCCGCTTGGACAATCCGGTGATCGATACTTTGAAAGTCGCCAAAGAGTTGCACCCCGGCAAGAAAAATAATCTGAATGCTTTGTGCGACCGCTACCAGATCGACAACTCGCACCGCACTTTGCACGGTGCGCTGCTGGATACCGAACTGCTGGCGGAAGTTTATCTGGGCATGACGCGCGGGCAGGAGAGTCTGTTGGGAGAGGAAACTTCAGCGGACGATGGGGTACATTTCAATTCGGCCGGTGAGGCGATCCGCATGAGTGTGCGAGTTTTGTCTGCCACTACTGAAGAACTGGATTTGCATCAATTGCAGTTGGCTGAAATTGACAAAGCCAGCAAGGGCGCTTGTGTGTGGAAACAACTTCAGGGGCAGGCATGAATTCACGCAAGTTAAATCCGCTCAATTGGATCCTGCTGCTGGCAGTGTTTGCTTATATTTCGGTTTGCGCTTTCGTCTGGAGCACACAGAAATCCAAGATCTATCAGCCGAGCACGGTTTTCCAAACCACGCCGGACCGGCATGGGATGAAATATGAACAACTGAGCATCCCCTCGGGCAAGGGCGCGGAACGGGGCGATCTCAGCGCGTGGTGGATACCTGCCGAAAGAATGGATGCACCGACCCTGCTGGTACTTCACGGCACTAAAAACAACATTAGTCACATGATTGACCATACCCGGCATNNACGAAACCAAGTTATACGAAGACGCCGAATCCGCCTGGAACTACCTGCGCAAGAAAGGCCATCAGGATCCGCGCAAAGCTTTTATCTATGGTCATTCACTGGGCGGTGCTGTGGCCATTGATCTTGCGTTGCGTCACCCCGAGGCGGCAGGTGTGATTGCCGAATGCACCTTCACTTCGATGCAGCAGATGGCTGTTTTAAAGTACCCTTGGTTGCCGGTTGATTTGTTGCTCGACCAACGCTTCGATAATCTTGCCAAAATCGGCGAGTTAAAAGTACCCGTGTTATTCATCCACGGAACTTGGGACAAACGCGTGTCATACAAGATGAGTTTGCAACTCTACGAAAAAGCGCGGCAACCCAAATCGATCACGCTCATCGAAGGCGGTGAACACGAAAATTCGAGCAGCATCGGCTTGTTGGAATTCCGCTCCGCGCTCAATACATTCACCCAATTTCACACCTCGCCGCAACTATGAACATGGATAAGACCGATGTGCTGATCATCGGTGCGGGTGCGGCGGGGATGATGTGTGCGTTGACAGCTGCGCAAAGAGGGCGCTCGGTTTTGCTGCTGGATCACGCGTCCAAACTGGCGGAGAAGATACGCATCTCAGGGGGAGGGCGTTGCAACTTCACCAACCTCAATACCAAACCGGAAAACTTTCTGTCGGACAACCCGCATTTCTGCCGCTCGGCACTGGCGCGATTTACACCGCAACATTTCATTGCCTTGCTGGACAAACACGGTATCGGTTACCACGAAAAAACCCTAGGGCAACTGTTCTGCGATGAAAGTTCGGAAGCCGTAATTCTTATGCTCAAACGCGAATGTGATGCTGCGGGTGTGCGCTGGTGTATGCCGTGCCGCGTCGAGACGATCGAGCGCCGTGAAGAATTCCAAGTGTCAACATCACGCGGCACCTATACCGCAAAATCATTGGTCATCGCCACCGGCGGGCTATCCATTCCCAAAATTGGAGCGACACCGTTTGGCTACAAAGTCGCCGAACAATTCGGCGTGCCCATAACTAAACTCAAACCGGGTTTGGTGCCGCTGACCTTTGCACCCGATGACTGGAAACCCTACGCCGAACTTACCGGAGTAGCGCTGGATACCATCGTGAGTTTTGGTAAACACGCGTTCCGCGAAAACATGCTGGTCACACATCGCGGCTTGAGCGGCCCGGCTATTCTGCAGATATCCTCGTATTGGGAACACGGCCAACCGTTGCACATCAATCTGCTTCCGGATTGCGCTATGGAAGACGTGTTTGCAGAGCACAAAAGCAGTAAAAAAATCCTTTCAAATTTCCTGTCGCAATGGTTTCCGAAAAGCTTCGCCGATGTGTGGTGCGCCCAACTTGGCGAGAATTTGAATATTGAAAACAAACCGCTCAACCAATTTAACGACAAGGAATGCAAGCAGATTTCAACGCGGTTGCAGGATTGGCAAGTAACACCGTCCGGCACGCTGGGTTATACCAAAGCGGAAGTGACTTGTGGCGGCGTGGATACACGCGTCTTGTCTTCCAAAACGATGGAGTGTTGCAGCGTCCCCGGATTATTTTTCATCGGCGAAGTGATGGACGTAACCGGCCAGCTTGGCGGCTATAATTTTCAATGGGCGTGGGCATCCGGTGTCGCGGCGGGGCAGGCAGTTTAGTGATATATTTTTTTCGGGACAGGTTCAAACAAGGAGAATCAAAAATGCGCGCGTTAATGTGGATTGTGATGGCGATGGTGTTGAGCGGTTGCGGCTACAACGACTTTCAGGCGAATGACGAACAGGTTAAGGCGGACTGGGCGGAAGTGCTCAACCAATACCAGCGGCGTTTTGATCTGATTCCAAATCTGGTGAGCACGGTCAAAGGTTTCGCGCAGCAGGAAAAAGAGGTGCTGCTCGGAGTGACCGAGGCACGCGCCAAAGTGGGTACCATACAGGCGACTCCGGCGCTGATAAATGATGCGCAAGCTTTTGCCAAATTCCAGTCGGCACAGGGCGAACTGACATCGGCGTTGAACAAACTGATGGTGGTGACAGAGAATTACCCGCAACTGAAATCCGACACACTTTTCCGCGATCTGCAATCGCAACTGGAAGGCACCGAGAACCGCATCACCGTGGCGCGCAACCGCTACATCAAATCGGTGCAGGCCTACAACGTGTTGGCACGTTCATTCCCAACCAACCTCACCGCGATGATGTTCAGCTACAACGTGAAACCTTCGTTCACGGTGGAGAACGAGAAAGAAGTAACACGGCCGCCGAGCGTTGATTTTGCCGCACCGAAAGCAACGCCCGCCCGGTAAATAACCATGACTTGGGGGCGATATTTTTTGCTTGCGTTGCTGCTGTGTGGCACTGCACAAGCAGAAATTGCCGTTCCCAAACTCACCCAGCGTGTCACCGATCTGACGGCCACTCTGGATACGTCGCAAATTCAGGCGTTGGATACGCGACTGGCCGCGTTTGAAGCCGCCAAGGATGCACAGGTGGTGGTGCTGATTCTGCCAACTACCCAACCGGAAAGCATCGAACAATTCGGCATCCGGGTCGCCGATGTGTGGAAATTGGGGCGTAAAGGCGTGGACGACGGAGTGTTGCTGCTCGTCGCCAAAGATGACCGGAAATTGCGCATTGAAGTCGGCTACGGTTTGGAAGGTGCGCTGACCGATGCCACCGCCAAGCGCATCGTGGCCGAGATCATTTCGCCGGCATTTAAACGTGGCGAGTTTTATGCCGGGATTGATGCGGGTGTTTCGGCGATTCTCGGGGTGGTGGAAGGCGAACCCTTGCCGCAACCGACACAGCGTTCAGCACAGGGTGGTTCGGCTGAAACGGATAGTTTTTCGCAAATGTTGGGCATCGGTTTTGTGATTTTTATGCTGGGGAATATCCTGCTGCGGCAATTGTTCGGCCGCCTTTCCAGCGGCCTACTGGTGGGCGCGGCGATTGGTGTTTTGGTATGGTTCACCTTGCTGTCGCTGGCTTGGGCCGCTGTGGCCGGACTCGCGGTGTTCGTCCTCTCTTTGTTTTTCGGTACGGGTGGCGGAAGTTCGAGTTCGCTATCACCGATAGGTTGGGGTGGGGGCGGAAACGGAAACTGGGGAGGTGGAAGCAGTGGTGGCGGTTTTGGAGGCGGCGGTGGCGGCTTTGGTGGTGGCGGCGCATCGGGAGACTGGTAAATGAATTTCAAACGCATCTTCAAACATCTTTCGATCAGCCACGCCACAGTGCGCGGGATATTTCCACGTGCAGTCATGAACCGCATCGAACAAACCATCGTTGAGGTGGAACACACTCACGCCGGACAAATCCGGTTTGCCGTAGAAGATGCGCTCGACCTCAAACCTTTGCTTGCCGGACAAACTGCCCGCGCCAGAGCGATCGAAGTGTTTTCCAATTTGCATGTATGGGATACCGAACATAACAACGGAGTGCTGATCTATTTGTTGATGGCAGATCGCGATGTCGAGATCGTCGCCGATCGCGGCGTTCATTCCAAACTGGGACAAGCCACTTGGGAGGCGGTATGCAAAGAAATGGAAGCCGCGTTTCGTCAGGGTCAATTCGAACAGGGTGTGACCGACGGCATTCGCAGAGTAGGCAATCATCTGGCGCAACACTATCCGCACGTCGGCATAAAGAGCAATGAACTGCCGGATAGGCCCGTCGTGATCTGAGCGCACCGTGGCCATCGAAACCGAACTCAAGTTGCACATCACCCCGGAGAACCTGGCCAGACTCAAGCGCCACCCTTTTCTGCGCAGTCTTTCTTGCAGCCGCGCGCGCACTCTAAAACTCTATAGCATCTATTACGACACGGACGATTTGTCACTGCGCAATCACGCGATGGCGCTGCGCCTGCGACGGGTTGGCAGGCAATTTGTGCAAACTTTGAAAGGTGGCGGACAAGTCAGCGCGGGATTGCACCAGCGCAACGAATGGGAGACACCGGTAACCACCGAGCAGTTGGATTTCGATGTACTCAAAGCCTGCGGCGCTCTGTTGCCACACGGCGTGTCCGGCCGTTTGCAACCTGTATTCGTCACCGATTTTTCGCGCAACGTGCGCACCCTCGATTACGGGGGAGCACAAATCGAGATGTGTATGGATAGCGGGGAGATACGCGCGGGACAATCAAGCTGTCCGATTTCGGAGCTAGAGTTGGAACTCAAATCCGGCGAACCAATACAACTCTTCAAACTGGCGTTGGCTTTGCTCGACATTGTGCCGCTGCAAGTGGAGCACACCAGCAAAGCGGCCTATGGCTACTTGCTGTTTACAGCCTCCAATCCTTCGGCGAGCAAAGGCCGCTTTCCGCCACTGCATAAAACACAAACCATCACCGCTGTGCTGCAGGGGCTGATCGGTTCCTGTTTGGGACATGTGCAGTCAAATGTGCCGGGCGCCTTGCTGAAACTGGATGAGGAATATTTGCATCAGGTACGCGTTGGATTGCGCCGTTTGCGTGTGGTGCTTTCCATCGCACTGCGTTACCAAGCCGATGATGAACTGCTCGAACTGCGCCGCCAAGTTGCCAAGTTGTGTGTGGATTTGGGACGCTCGCGCGAATGGGATGTATTTGTCACGCAGACACTGGCAGCTGTCTGCACACGTTTGCCGGAACACGCCGGTCTGCGTGAAGTGTTAAGACTCAGCGAACGGGCGCGCAAAAAACAGCACACCGGAATGGAAAGCAGTCTGGCCTCGCAAGGTTTTCAGCGCCTGCTGCTGCGTTTCGGGGCTTGGATGCAACGGGATGTTGCGGGGGATGCTGCAATTTCGTTGCAACAGTTCGCCACTAAAATTTTAAAGCGGCGCCACAAACAGGTTCTCAAACACGGCAAACAATTGGCGGGCGAAAATGCCGCACAGCTGCATGTTTTGCGGATTTCGTGCAAGAAATTGCGCTACAGCATTGAAATGCTTGGCTCGTTGTTTGCCGAAAGCAAGCGCAAAAGCTACGAGGAAGCGCTGGCCGAATTACAGGAAATTCTGGGTGTTCTGAACGACATCTCCGTTGCACATCGCCTGCTGAACGGGTTGGATAATGGCGCACGTCACGATACACTCACACTCGTACGCGGTTGGATAGAACATGACTTTTCAATGCGCGTCGCGGAGTTCGACAAAGCCTGGAAAAAATTCGTAGCCCAACAGGGATTTTGGGGGCGATGAAAAGCCGCAACTGTCTTCGGGAATTTCAAAAAATGAAAAGCAAAAAAGGCGAAAGCAGATGAGCAAGAAAAATCCGACCTTGCGTGTACCCGTTACGCAAGGCCTAAAAGACATTTACGCGATGGACATGCATTTGCCCTACGAAGCGGCCTGTGGCGGTTATTTCAGCGTCACGGCATTTGGTCGTCTTGCGGTGGCACTTTCTGTTGTGCGCACTGCACTGGCACAAAAAAATACCCAAATCCCCAATGCCGTCGAGATTTTGGACGGCGCCATCATTACCCTCACCGCTGTGCGCAAAAGGGGGGACGCAACCGACGTGTGGGAGATCACCGAAGCAGAGCGCCCCAGCGTATTGGCGGGGATCGAAGTGGCCGAAGAATGTATCGGCGTGCTGGATGTTGCACTGCTTGCCAACACGGCGGCGCGATTGTTCGATCAGGTGTAGAACACGGGTGGCACGCGATTCGTGCTTCTGCTTTATTCGGAACAGGCTGGTTGATCCCCGACTCAACCTGTTGCACAAGTTACGATAGTTGAGAGAAATGCCAGTCAGCTTCTCCGATTTCTACAACAGCCTAGCTTCCGACCCCGCCAAGCGCGGCAAGCAGTTCGAACACTTCGTCAAATGGTTCTTGCAGAACGATCCCGAGTGGCAAACCCAAGTCGATCAAGTTTGGTTATGGGCTGAATGGCCGCATCGCTGGGGTGCAGACTGCGGGGTTGACCTAGTGTTCCGCCATAAAAACGGCGACCACTGGGCAGTGCAATCCAAGTGCTACTCACCCGACTACGACATCACCAAACACGATGTTGATAAATTTCTCAGCGAATCGAACAGGCCGCTTATCCAGCACCGCCTGCTGATCGCCACCACCGACCGCATCGGGGCGAATGCCAAGCAAGTTTGCGATGCACAAGACAAACCTGTCATCCGTTTCCTGCTTTCTGATTTTGAAAAGTCCGCGCTGGAATATCCGGCCACTTTCAACGAACTGCCGCAAGTCAAACGCAAACCCCGCCCCGAACCGAAAGAACACCAACTCGAAGCAATTGAAGCGGTAGTAGAGGGACTGAAAACAACCGACCGTGGTCAGCTTATTATGGCCTGTGGCACCGGCAAGACTTACACGACGCTTTGGATCAAAGAAAGATTGTTGATTCGGCAAGAGTTAAACGAGAGAGCCGTTCGTGCTGAGCCTGTCGAAGCACAAGAATCCATCCACACTTCGACAAGCTCAGTGCGAACGGATTCTCGGGTGAATACTGCGGCGTCAATCGGCGCAACTCGAACGCTGGTGTTGCTGCCATCGCTTGGCCTGCTGGCGCAAACCCTGCGCGAATGGACATTCGCCGCGACCACCCCGTTTGAAGTGTTATGCGTTTGCTCCGACCAAACCGTGGGCAGCAAAGGCAACGACGAAGCCATCCACAGCGTGGCCGATCTGGCCTTTCCCGTCACCTCCGATGCCGACGAAGTAAAACGTTTCCTCAGCGGCGCAGGCAACCGCGTAATTTTCTCCACTTACCAATCTTCGTTGGTGGTGGCCGCCGCCCAAGCCGATGCCAGCATCCCTGCCTTCGATCTCGCCGTGGCAGACGAAGCCCACCGTTGCGCGGGTAAAGTCGGAAGCGACTTCACCGCCATCCTCGACAACACACAGATACGCAGCGCCAAGCGCCTTTTCGCCACCGCCACCCCGCGCACCTATTCCAGCACCGTGCATAAAGCCGCCGCAGATCGCGGCGTTGAAGTCGTCGGCATGGACAACGCCACCCTGTTTGGCGAAGTGCTGCATTCCCTGCCATTCGGCAAAGCCATCGAACGCAAATTACTCACCGACTACCGCGTCGTCATCATCGGCGTGGACGACCCCACCATTGCACAATGGATAGACAAGCGTGAATTGGTCAGCCTTTCACCCCTTCTCCCGCAGGCGGGAGAAGGCTGGGATGAGGGGCGTGAACACAACGCGCATCAGCAACCGAAGGCGATAAATACGTCCCGTCAAACTGACACCGAATCCCTCGCCGCCCAAATCGGACTGCTCAAAGCCATCAAAGACTACGACCTCAAACGCATCATCAGCTTTCACAGCCGCGTAAAACGTGCCGAAGATTTCACCGCCGACATGCAAAACACCTTGCAGTGGATCAGTGACGAACATCGCCCCAGCGGAACCCTACGCACGGATTTTGTAAGCGGCAACATGCCCGCCAACAAACGCAAGATCAAACTCGACCAACTCAAAGCTTTGAGTGCAGATGAACGCGGCGTGTTGAGCAATGCACGCTGCTTGTCCGAAGGCGTGGATGTGCCGTCGCTCGACGGCGTGGCGTTCATTGATCCGCGCAGCAGCCAAGTGGACATCATCCAAGCCGTGGGTCGCGCCATACGCCTGAGTCCGGACAAGAAGGCAGGCACCATAGTTTTGCCGGTGTTCATCAAGACTGGAGAGGATGCGGCAAGCACGATCGAGGCGAGCCACTTCAAACCCATCTGGGATGTGCTGAATGCGTTGAAAGCGCACGACGATGTGCTGGCGGATGAGTTGGATCAGATCAGGACTGAGATGGGGAGGAAGTCAGGTTCGGCATTCAATGCGAGAGACCTCAACAAGATCACTATTGATCTGCCTGCTACGGTGGATGCGAATTTCAGCAGTGCGCTGCGCACTTATCTGGTTGAGCAAGTTACGGCACCTTGGAATTTTTGGTTTGGGTTGTTGGAGGAGTATGTTGCAAGCAATGGTCACAGTAGAGTTCCATTGAGATATTCCACCCCAAGTGGCTATCACCTCGGGGATTGGCTTGGATGGCAAAGGAAACTTAGAGAACAATTATCTACTGATAGAAAAGATCGTTTAGAAGATTTACTCGGCTGGACTTGGTACCCCATAAGCGATAGATGGGAAATTGGACTTCGAGAAATACAGGAATTTATTAAGAAGCATGGCCATAGTCGCGTGCCAAGGGATTACAAGACATCTGATGGCAGTAGATTAGCTATTTGGGTTGGAACTCAACGCAATACAAGGAAGTCTCTTTCTGAAGAACGAAAAAGAAAACTCGAAGCAATTGATGGTTGGACATGGGATGTTTTAACTGAAAATTGGGAAGAGGGTTTTCAGCTGCTGAGTGAATATTGTCGTAATACCGGTCACGCTATTGTTCCGACCAAATATATTACCCCCATGGGATACAACCTCGGTCAATGGGTTACGTCTCAAAGAATAAAGATAAAAACTATTTCTGAAGATCGTCGTCTTCGCCTTGAGGCTTTGCCTTCGTGGAGTTGGGATCCGATTGGCGATCTTTGGGAACAACGTTTTTTGGATCTTATCAACTATGTAAAAAATAATGGTGATAGCAATATTCCAACAAATTTTTTGACTGGATCAGACCTTCGACTCGGACAATGGGTCGCAACACAAAGGCGAAATAGAAACACAATCTCAGAAAAATGTCGTTTGCGACTTGAAGCGTTGCCAAACTGGACTTGGAACAATATCGATTATCGATGGGAAGTTGCATACGCCCACTTGTTGGGATATGCACAAACAAATGGTCATTGCAGAGTTCCTGCGCTATATAAAACTACAAACGGATATCGTCTTGGTCAGTGGGTTACGGTTCAGCGAACAAGCAGGCATGATATGCCCACTGAGCGTAAAGCACGGCTGGAAACATTACCCGGCTGGTCTTGGGATGTTTTATCAGATCAGTGGGAAGTTGGGTTTCGCCATCTTAAGGAATTTGCAGATCGAGAAGGGCATGCCAAGGTTTCTAACGATTACAAATCGGCAGATGGATATCGAGTCGGCCAGTGGGTAGGTATGCAACGAAGAAAAAAAGATGACCTGTCACCTGAGCTCAAAGTAAGGCTTGAAGTATTACCCGGCTGGGTTTGGCGGGTTAAGTAAGGCACGAATGTCAATCTCACCCCTCTCGCAATTTGATGGCGAATTCATCGACGGATTGCAGTTCTGTTCGATGACATACGTTCTATTTGAGCAGATACGCAATTCCGAAAATGGACGGTCACGCCTACGCATGCGTAAGAGTAAAGTCGAAAAGAAGTTGATAGAGGAGTTACTGCCAATATGCAAATACCTGCAGGCCAAATACAGAGTAGGTCGGTACATTTCTGTTCGCTGGGTCAATGGTAGCCAGCAGTTTGATGCCGAAATCGTGCAAGCTGGCGCATACGTTAAGCAAGGCTACTTCCCCGAATCTGCGTATTTAGAAGCTACGTGCGTGATGCATCCCAACGAATATTTGAGTAGAGAGCTTATTGACACGAGTGGTGGAGCATTCGGTCTTGAGGGTATTCTTAGGCTCAAGAATGGTCAGATTGAGTCCAAGCCAGTTATTCGTAGAAATCAGGAATTCATTCAGTCGTACAGCAAACTGGTGCTCAAGCAGATCGGAAAGAAGGTGGGTATCAAGTACCCTCCTGAGACTACTCTCATCGTTCAGTGCACCTTGAACACCCTCTACATGCCGGATGAGTGGGAAATGCTGGTCGCAGAAGTTCGAGGCCAGCTACCCGAACACCAGTTTCGCGAGATATTTATGTATGACTCAGTGACTGAGTACACATGCTGTCTTTGAACAACAGGCTACGATTCAATGGCCGAAGGTATCGCGGAACTTATGGGGGCGGGTTCGGAATAAAATCTTAGAGGCTCACGCGAAACCTTAGCCCCACGGGTTGATGACTTCCAATCCGGGGTAGTCGAAATCTTTCTGGTTGCGTGTGACCAAGCGTAGTTCATGGTGCAGGGCGGTTGCGGCCAACAGGCTGTCTATGCTGGGCACAGGCCGTCCCATCTGAGCAACCAGTCTGCCCCAGCGGTCTGCCACCTGAATATCTACGGGTAGTACTCTGGTTTCGAACCAGCCGGCCAAGTCGTGTTCGAGCCATAGTCGTAACTTTTCGCGGCGCTCGCCGTCCGGCATTTGTTCAACCCCTTTGCGGATTTCTCCCAAGGTCAATACGCTGATGTGCAATGCTTCCGAAGGGATGTTTTCGAACCATGTCAAGACTGCTTTGGCGGGCTTGGGGCGCACCAATTCCGAAATGACGTTGGTGTCGATCAGGTAGCTCATAGCTTGATCTTGCGTGTGGGAGTTTGCTCGCGTGTGAGCTTAAGATCGCTGCCCGCAAGCGGTGATGTCCGCAGCAATTCGACCAGGCTGGGTTTGGGGTGGGTGAGCTTCAGATAATCGCGACGGGAGATCAGCACGGCAACCGGTTCACCATGTACGGTGATGTTTTGCGGCCCCTGGCTTTGCGCGCGTTTAACGACCTCGCTGAACTTGCCCTTTGCTTCCTGTAGTTGCCATGTTTGCATGATAATCTCCGAATCTAGTCAGCCTGACCGGATTGTATCAGGCGCGATACGGATCGTGTTGAATTGCGGCAAGTGATGAACGACTTGCGTGAATCAGGCCAAATCTTGCATTAACACATTCTCCCAAGCTAAAAATCCCGATTGGAGTTTGATTCCCGATTCGAGATTTGACGCTCGCGGACATGATGTATAGGCTTTGGTTTATACATTTGAAAGCGGGGCGAATATGTCTGAAGCTGTACTCGATATTAAGCAATGGGGAAATAGTCCGGGCGCGCGATTGCCGGCGGCAGTGGCAAAGGCGGCCCAACTGCATGTTGATCAGCGTGTGCGTATTTCGGTCGAGGGCGAACAGGCTGTCATTAGGAAAACGCTGATTAAGTCCGGCATGAATAAATGAATCTTCTCCTCCTATCTCTTAAACTTCTGCGCCGCGATTGGCGTGCCGGGGAATGGCGTGTGCTGTTGCTGGCGCTGGTATTGGCGGTGGGCAGTCTCGCCACCGTGGGGTTGTTCGCCGACCGTGTGCGGCAGGCATTGCAGCAGCAGGCGCAGAGTTTGATCGGTGCCGATCTGCGCATTACTTCCACCCGACCGTTTGTTCCAGCCTACCGTGAGATGGCGCGGCAGCGCGGTTTGAGCGTGGTTGAAAGCCGAACTTTCCCCAGTATGGTGGCGCACGGCGAACAGGTGATGTTGAGCGAGATTCAAGCGGTGGAGGTCGGGTATCCGTTGCGCGGAAAGATTGAAGTTGAGCCGCCCTCACCCCCAGCCCCTCTCCCGCACGCGGGCGAGGGGAGGAGTTCAATTCCCGCACGTGGCACGGTGTGGGTCGATGCACGCTTGATGCGGCGTCTCGATATGCAGGTGGGCGATGTTGTGGGTATTGGTGCGCGACGTTTTATTGTGGCGGCGCGCATTGTGAAAGACATCGACCAGTCGATCGGTTTTGCCAGTTTTGCCCCGCGCGTTTTGATGAACGAGGTCGATTTGGAGGGCACCGGTTTGTTGCAGGAGGGCAGCCGCATTTCCTACCGTTTGATGTTCGCGGGTGAGTCGGCCCAAGTGTTAGAGCTGCGCGCGGCACTGCAAGAAAAACTTTCCGGCAACGAAAAAATGGAAGACGTGCGTGATGCGCGTCCCGAGATACGCACGGCGCTGGAACGTGCCGAACATTTCCTCGGCCTTGCCGCGCTGACCGCCGCGATTTTGGCGGGTGCGGCGATGGCATTGGCGGCGCGGCGTTTTGTGCTGCGCCATCTGGATGGAGTTGCGGTGATGCGCTGCCTTGGCGCGCAGCAGGCTCAAGTGCTGGGTTTGTTTCTGTATCAATTTCTGTTGCTCGGTGTGTTGGCGGTTTTGTTCGGCGGGTTGTTGGGTTATGTCACGCAATTGGTGTTGGTCGAGAGCATTGCCAGTATGCGCGACGCGACGCTGCCGCAGCCCGGTGTATTGCCGTTGTTCAAGGCGGCTGCCAGCGGTTTCGCGCTGTTGCTTGGTTTCACATTTTTGCCGTTGCTGCAATTGCGCAACGTTTCGCCGCTGCGTGTATTGCGCCGCGAGACGGGTGCGCCCGAAGTGAGTGGCTGGTTGATTTACGGACTTGCAATCGCTGTGTTGGCCGTATTATTTTTGTGGCATGCGGGCTCGTTGAAATTGGGCATGGCAGTGTTGGGCGGATTACTGGCGGGGCTGCTGCTGTTTGCCTGGTTGGTATGGGTCATGCTGCGCGGGTTGGCGCGCTATTCGTCGATGTTTAAATCCCACTGGAGACACGCCCTCAACAACCTGGTGCGACACGGAAGTAACTCGGCGATACAAGTTGTGGCCTTGAGTATGGGAGGCATGGCGCTGCTGGTGTTGACACTGGTGCGGGCCGATCTGATGCAAAGCTGGCTGGGAAAGTTACCGCCGGATACACCGAACCGCTTTGTGGTGAATTTACAGCCGGACCAAACTCAGCCGGTGCTGGATTTTTTCGCGCGCAAGTTGTTGCCACCGCCCGAATTGCAGCCGATGGTTCGCGGCAGGCTGGTTGCCATCAATGAAAAGCCGGTGAGTGGCGACAGTTATGCGGATTCGCGCGCACGCGGATTGGTGGAGCGCGAATTCAATCTTTCGTACATGGAACAGATGCCGGTATGGAATGAGGTGGTGGCCGGGCAGTGGTGGGTGAAAAACAGCACCGGGCAACTTTCAGTCGAGGAGGGCATCGCCAAGACCCTCAACATCCAACTTGGGGACGCGCTGACGTACGATGTTGCCGGGAGTAAATTTACCGCGCGTGTTACCAGTCTGCGCAAGGTGCAGTGGGATTCGATGAAGGTGAATTTTTTCGTCATCACCACACCGGAATTACTCAGTGATTTTCCGACCAGTTATCTTTCCAGTTTTTATTTGCCGCCGGACAAAGTTCGCGCCGGGGATGAGTTGTCTCGCGCATTTCCCAACCTGTTGTTGATCGATACCGGCGCGGTGATCGCCCAGGTGCGCAACATCATGGATCAAATCGCGCAGACCGTGAGCGCGGTGTTTCTGTTCACGCTGTTAAGCGGACTCGCGGTGTTGTATGCCGCGTTGCTGGCCACGCAGGATGAACGCAGCCATGAAGCGGCGATCTTGCGCACACTGGGTGCGGACAGCCGCTATCTGAGACGTTTGCATCTTTCTGAATTTGCCGTGCTGGGGGGCTTGAGCGGGCTATTGGCTGCAGCAGGCGCGCTGATGTTGGGCTGGGTGCTGGCGCGTTTTGTTTTGGAAATCCCTTTTCAGGCGAATCCATTCATCTGGCTGATCGGTTGCGGCGGCGGTTTAGCCGTAGTGACATCGGCCGGATGGTTGGCGACCCGCAGATTGCTCGAACTACCGCCACTACGCATCCTAGCTGCTGATTGATTTGGGTTTTCCAGTTGACGGCAGGTTCAAAATCGCTATAATCCGCGTCCCTTTGGAACCGCTTTGGTTCTGAAAACCTTGCTCCACCGTCTTTACAATTGCGGGGGGCTTTAACCACAAGGAGATGTAATGCGGCATTACGAGATCGTATTTATCGTGCATCCCGATCAGAGCGAACAAGTTCCCGCGATGGTCGAGCGTTATCGCACGTTGGTGACCAGCAAGAATGGTCACATCCACCGTCTGGAAGATTGGGGTCGTCGCCAATTGGCCTACCCGATCCAAAAGATCCACAAAGCACATTATGTGCTGATGAATATCGAAGTCGACCAACCCACGCTGGACGAACTGGAACACGCTTTCAAGTTCAACGACGCCGTGTTGCGCCATCTGACCATCAAGACCAAGGCTGCAGTCGTTGTGCCTTCCGCCATGATGAAGGAAGAGAAGTCGCGCTCGTTCACTAGCGATGCTGTTGATGCAGCACCTGTAGTGGCTGAAGCACCGGCAGCAACTGTTTAACAAGGTTTGAGCAGCAACCGTTGTGTGATCGAGGGGGAAGTGGCCGAGCTGGAAGGCTTGCGCTATACCCCGGCAGGACTGGAGCGAGTGGCGTTCAAGTTACGCCACAGCTCGATGCAGCAGGAGGCGGGAATGCAACGCCAAGTTCAATGTGATGTTCCGGCATTGGCACTGGGTGAAGCGGCACAACAAGCCGGACGTTTGAAAAACGGACAGCAAGTGAAAGTCGAAGGATTCCTGGCGAGACGCAGCCTGAAGATCGCGCAACTGGTGTTGCACATTGATAACGTTACATTGAGATAGGGGCACAGCATGGCTCGTGTATTTAAGAAAAAAGATGACAAGAAGAACAGTGCTTCGCGTCAATTGTTCAAGCGCCGCAAGTTCTGCCGCTTCACCGCAGAGAAGATTCCTGAAGTGGACTACAAGGATATCAACATCCTCAAGGAATTCGTTTCCGAGAACGGCAAGTTGATTCCGGCGCGTATCACCGGAACCAAGACGCGCTTCCAGCGTCAGTTGAGTGTCGCCGTCAAACGCGCGCGTTTCCTGGCGTTGCTGCCTTACACTGATTTGCATTAAGGAGTAGATCATGCAAGTGATTCTGATGGAAAAAGTGATTAACCTCGGCCAGTTGGGCGACGTGGTCAAAGTGAAGAACGGTTTCGCACGCAACTTTCTCATCCCGCAAGGCAAGGCCAAGCGTGCGACGGAAAGCAACGTGGCGGATTTCGCGGCACGCCGTGTCGATCTGGAAGCGGCGGATCAGGCCAAATTGGCAGATGCCCAATCTCGCGGTGAGAAGCTGGAAGGCTTGATCGTGCAGATCGTGCAAAAAGCCGGTGTGGATGGCAAGCTGTTTGGCTCCGTGACGCATGCGGACATCGCGGCTGCATTGGTGGCGCAAGGCCACGCGGTGGAAAAAGGCCAAGTGCGTTCGGCAACAGGCCATCTGAAGCAGATCGGCGATCATGTGGTCACCGTTGCTTTGCATCCTGATGTGGCGGTGAATGTCACCGTGGCGGTACTGGCAGAGCAGTAATCCTGCGTTGTCAGGTAGTTACGAAAAAGGGCTGGCAACAGCCCTTTTTTATTTTCTGAAGAGGTAGAATCTACCTCCCGAAATTTGCGGTCTGGTCATGCAAAACTTCTCTGTCCCCGTTGCCGATTCCCAACTTGAAGCCTTGAAACTCCCGCCGCATTCCGTCGAGGCAGAGCAGTCTGTGCTGGGCGGTATCCTGCTGGATACCAGTGCGTGGGACAAAATCGCCGATTTGTTGAGCGAACAGGATTTTTACCGCCACGAACACCGCCTTATCTGGCGACACATCGGTCGCTTGACCGAACACGCCAAGCCGATCGACGTCATTACCGTGGCTGAGTCGCTGGAGAGTAATGCCGAGCTGGATAAGGCCGGTGGTCTGGTGTATCTGGGTACGCTGGCGCAGAACGTGCCTTCTGCTGCAAACATCCGCCGTTATGCCGAGATCGTGCGCGAGCGCGCCATCATGCGCAAACTGGTGGAGGTGGGCAGCGAGATTGCCACCAGTGCCTACAATCCCGGCGGTCGCGATGCGGGACAATTGCTGGATGAGGCCGAGAGTCGCGTATTCGAGATATCGGAACAGGGTGAGCGCGGACGAAATGGTTTCATCGCAATGCCACCCCTGCTGACACAGGTGGTCGAACGCATCGAGTCGTTGTACGGTCGTGATGCGAGTGACGTGACCGGCCTTGCGACAGGCTTCACCGATTTGGACAAGATGACGTCAGGTCTGCAACCCGGAGATTTGATCATCGTTGCGGGTCGTCCGAGTATGGGCAAGACCGCTTTCTCCATCAATATCGCCGAGAACGTGGCACTGGAAACCAACAAAGCGGTGGCGATCTTCAGCATGGAAATGGGCGGAACGCAATTGGCCATGCGTATGATCGGCTCGGTGGGGCGGCTCAACCAGCAAAATCTGCGCACCGGACGTTTGGAGGATGAGGACTGGTCACGCATGACTCACGCGCTGGGGAGGTTGAACGACGCGCCCATCTTCATCGACGAGACCGCAGGATTGAATGCACTGGAACTGCGTTCGCGCGCGCGACGTCTGCATCGGCAAAACGACGGCCTCGGCCTGGTGGTCATCGACTACATCCAACTCATGTCTTCACCCGCAGGTAAGTCGAGCGAAAACCGCGCGACCGAAATATCTGAAATCTCTCGCTCACTGAAATCACTGGCGAAAGAACTACATGTTCCGGTGATCGCGTTGTCGCAGCTTAACCGCAGCCTGGAGCAACGCCCAAATAAACGCCCGGTGATGTCCGATCTGCGCGAGTCGGGCGCTATCGAGCAGGATGCCGACCTGATTCTGTTCATCTACCGTGACGAAGTGTATAACCCCGACACACCCGACAAAGGCAAAGCCGAGATCATTATTGGCAAGCAGCGTAACGGCCCCATCGGCAAGGTCGAATTGACCTTCCGTGGCGAGTACACCCGGTTCGAGAATTACGCTTCGTCACAATATTGAACGTGTTTCGCACTTATTACTTGGCGTCCGCCGAACTGTTCGGTTACAATGCGCGTCCTTTTACAGGCGCGTAGCTCAGCTGGTTAGAGCACCACCTTGACATGGTGGGGGTCGTTGGTTCGAGTCCAATCGCGCCTACCAATTACCAGTACTCCTTCGAAGTTCTTCCAAGAAATGCCATGTTCACATTGAGCTTGCATGGAGAGGAAAACGCCCAAGTCCAGCTCAAGTCGGGCAATTCCTATTGTCTGATCGTACGCTCGGATACACAACGCAATGAAGTCTTGGCGGCGCTTTCCGCACTGCCGAACTCTGCCATCGTGGCGAGTGACGGCGGGCTGATCAGTAATCTGCGCGTGTGGGAAAATCTCACTCTTCCTGTGCTCTATCACGATATTCGGGTGGGCGGAAAACTCGAAGATAACGTGGTGGACCTGTTCCAAAAATCCGGTGTACGTGCCGAAAAATCTTTAACGGCTCTGTTGCTCAAGTTGCCGGATCAGTTGTCGTTATTTGAAAAAAGACTGGTGGGATTCGTGCGGGCCATGTTGATGGCGCCTGAGGTGATGGTGTACGACTCGATTCATGATGGTCTGTCGCATCGCGAGATGGAGAAAACGGCTAGGTTCGATAGGATATTCCGTCTGCATTTTCCATTCCGCACTTCTGTTTTGCTGAGCTATGAGGAATTCCGGGATCCCACTGAAACCCGGCTGACGTCGATTCAACTTTGAGATGAAACTTCCAGACTTTAATCGGGCCACTTCGATCACGGTGAACAAAACATCCCGCTTCATGTGGGGAGCACTCGCGGTTCTTGTTATCGTTTCGGGTCTGATCGCTTATCGGCAAGATTATTTTGTGCGTAACACCGCAATCTATTTTTTTGCTCCCAACGCGCAGGGGTTGAGCAAAGGGATGGCAGTCAAATTTATCGGTTTCAAAGTGGGTAGCGTGCAGGAGATCAGCATGCAGTCCAATGCCTCGGTCAAAGTCAAATTGTCGCTGGATAATGATTACGTGCGATTGATCGGGCAGGATGCCAAAGCACGTTTGATCAAAGAGGCGTTGGTGGGAGAAAGCGTGGTAGAGATCATCCAGGGAGAGCAACAGGCCAGGCAGGTTACGCAGAACAGTGTGTTGGGGTTCGAGCGGGGACAGGATGCGGCTACTCTGGCTGAAAGTCTGGCCGGACAGATACAGCCGATATTGAAGGACGTACAGCAGATCACGACTTCCATTAATGATCCGAAAGGCGATGTCCGACAGATCCTGAAGAATCTTAATCAAATTACCGGGGACTTGCGCGAAACGGTGAAGCATTTCAATACACTTGCGCAAAGCGGCAATCAGAAACTGGATGGCGTCTACCTTAAAGTGGATCGCGCTTTGGATCGTGTCAATTCGAGTCTGGATACCGTTGACAAGGCGATCCCGAAATTGATTGGCAAAGCGGATATGACGTTGGATAACGTTCAGTCCGCGACCAACGACATCAAACGCATCACCAGTGAATCCTCCGGAGAGATCCCTTCATTGGTGCGAAACACCAACGCGCTGGTACAAGACGGTCAGGAGACGGTAAAAGGCGTGCAGAAAACTTGGTTGTTGAATGGCCTATTCCCCAAGCTGGATGAGACCGTGTTACCAGTGGATGTTTATGTCCCAATTCGGTCGGTCGAACCATGATGAATGCACCCATACGCAACATCCTAATTGCAATTTTTGTTGTTCTGTTGATAACCGCCTGTGGTCACGATGCTCCGGTCCGAAATCCTCGTCAGGACCAGGCAGTTGAACTCAACCAACGCGCTCAGCGCGCCTATCAGCGTGGCGAATATCGGGTAGCGATGGGTTTGTATGAGCAAGCATTGCAATTGGATATTGCCATCGAGAATGTGGATGGAATCGCGGTCAACCTGCTTAACCTGGCAAAGGTCAGCCAGGCGTTGGGCGAATCGGCAAGCTCAAAACAATTTCTGGATCGACTTTTGCAGGATAAGGCGCTGAATTTTCCGGCTCCGCGTCTCGCATCGGCTGCTTTGCAATACGGTCTGCTGAGTTTGCAATCCGGCGATCTGGTCAAAGCCAAGTCTTGGGCAGACAAAGCAACAGGGCTTTGTGTTGCCGAATGCAACCTTTCCGGAGGGATCGCCAATTTGCGCGCGAATATCGCTATCCATTCCGCAGATGCTGAACAGGCGTTGCACTGGAGTGAACGTGCGGTTGCCGCGAACAGGGGCGAGGCGCAGATCGAATATGCGAATGCGCTGCGCTTGTTGGCGCAATCCAAAGGGCTGGGAAAAGATCCCGCATCGGCAGTGCCAATTTTGGAAGAGTCTCTTGCCATCGACAAAAGGTTGGGCCTGCCGGACAAGATTGCCCAAGACTTGTCGCTACTTGCGCTTGCACACCAGAAACTGGGAAATTCGGAGCAGGCAAATTTTTATCGCGAACGTGCAACGCGTATTAATACGACTCTTGTGAAGTGAGGCAAATCAATTGTTCGGACTCAAGGTGATTTGGCTCAAACTGGCGAATAGAAAATTAAGAATCTCGCTGGGATTCGTATTATGTGTACTGGCGGCACTTTCTCTTGGGTACTCTGAATTCAGCGAAAAGTTGAGCAGGAAGATCCTTGATAGGCAATTTACATATCTGAGGTTGAATCATCCCAATCCGGTCGGTGTGGACGTCGTGATCGTCGGGATTGATGAGGCGTCTTTCAACAAATTCCAAGAGCCATTTGCTTTGTGGCATCCCCATTTAGGCAGGTTCTTTCAGGCCATGAGCCGTGCAAAGCCGAGCGTGGTGGGGATTGATATCGCGTTGCCGCAACGCTCCTACGACTTTCTTGTAAAGCAATATGATCAGCAAATTACCCAGGGTCTACTCGCGCTGAGATCCCGCAGCCCCATCGTACTTGGGCAAGTGTTCGATGAAAACGGAAATTTCAGTTCGGTGTACTCGCTTTTCTTTGAAGCGTCAGGAACAACGGCATTGGCATCAGTCGCGGTATGTGCTGAAAAAGATGGTGTGTCACGACGCACCGATCCGAATCAGTGCATGCTCTATGCACAAGGTGAAACATTGAGTGGGAGCATGGCGGCTCATCTTGGCAGCTCGCGTACGGCACGGGGGTTAATTGATTTCACCGTGGGGGACGATTTTAATTACATCCCATTTCACAAGGTGTTGGAGTGGGGTGAACAAGGTGATGACGAACAATTGAGGCAGGTGTTCGGCGGCAAACCGGTATTGCTCGGACTGATCAAGCTGCACGAAGACAGGGTCAACTTCCCGGTTGCGCTCGCTGCCTGGGAGCCTGAGAATCATCAGCTCGCAGCGGTGGTATGGCATGCACAGGCGTTACGTTCGATATTGACCAAGGGGTTGTTGAGCGAGTCTCAAGCATCATGGGTGTTCGTCTTGACACTTCTCGCGACTTTGCTTTGGTTCGCCAGATTGCACTGGCTTAAATTCACTGTCTTGTTGGTTTTTCTGGGAGCAGTGCTGGCGTGTTCAACTTGGTTATTGGGGCATTCGGTTTATATGCCAACGGGAGGGATTCTTCTTGCGGGAGGACTCGCGTTTATCCTGCGCGCGGTGTATGAGTTCGCTTTGAAAATGCGAGAACATCAACGGCTTCGTGGCATCTTCGGAAATTATGTCAGCTCGGCAGCGTTACGGTCGATGTTATCCGGTGGGGTGCAATCCCGTTTGGAAGGCGAGAGGAAAAGGGTTTGTATACTTTTTGCCAATATCCACGATTTCAACGAGCGATGCGAGACCCGTTCACCCCAAGAGATCGTCGCGATATTGAATATGTATTTCACCGAAATGACGATTGCTATTCACCAGCACAATGGTACTGTGGGGAAATTCGTTGATGATGCGATCATGGCCTATTTTGGTGCACCCCAAACTCTGGACTATCCCGAGAAGAATGCACTGGAAGCAGCCCAAGAGATGTTGTTGCGATTGAGACAAGTTAATTTGAAGCTGAAAGAAAATGGAATTGCGCCGATCCAGATCGGTGTCGGAGTACATATTGGTGAGGTGGTGATTGGACATGTGGGATCGGACAATCGCCACGAATATACCGCCATCGGCGAGGTGGTGAGTGTCGCCGCCCAACTTGAAGCGTTGACCCGTACACTGGGGTATCCCGTGTTGTGTTCCAAAGAAGTCGCCCTAGCAGTGGAATTCGCAGGGGGATTAGATGAGCTAGGAGAGAAGACTTTGAGGGGTGGGCGGGTGTTATCAGTGTGTGGCTGGTATCCGCCATTACTGGCGTCGAGCTGATGCTCACATTACTGAATAAAGTTGGATCGTGGTTGAATCTTGTGCAGTTCATTGAAACGGTGCAGGGCTGTTTTTCCTTGTGTTGGTATGTATCAGGGCATTTGCGGGTGTTAAGTATCTCGCCGGTCAATACGGTTTTTCACAGACAGATCTTTTTTACCGGTGTCGAAGCCTGGGCAATTGTGACGCTGTTCGGTTTTCTTTGCGGAACGCTTGTGATCACACAGATCACTTCACTGGTTGGAGGCGACAGTGAATTGACCGTTAAGATTTTGATCTGGACAGTAGTGCGGGAAGTCGGACCGCTATTTGCCGCGATCATTATCATTGCACGCAGCAGCGCCGCAATTGCCTCCGAGTTGGCGTTGATGAAGACGCGTAACGAGATGGTGTATCTAGAGAGGATGGGTATCTCTGCGCTGGATTATTTAGTTGTGCCGCGAATCGCAGGCGTGACACTGGCAGTAGTGGCACTGACGATCTATTTTCAGGTCGTGGCGATCAGCGGCGGATTGGCAGTGAGCGCGCTCTACCAAAATGTTTCCTATTTTGACCAAATCGGACGTTTCCTAAGCACAGTAAAACTCGGTGAATTCGGGCTGGTTGCTTTCAAAGGGTGTATGTTTGGTATCGCGATTTCCACCATCTCCTGTTACAACGGCATGCGGGCACAAGCATCCGTGACCGAAGTGCCAAAAGTCGCTATCCGCGCCGTTCTGCAGAGTTTGTTATTCGTATTCACGCTGGATGCACTGATTGCCTACTTCAGCATGGTGAGCTGACTTGCGATATACTTCGCGTCGTTCGGCGCAGGGTGCGCCTTGAAGACAAATTTATAAGTGCGGCAGTGGCCGCATTTGTTTTTAGCAGAGTGAAAAAATGCCAGTCATAACATTACCCGACGGTTCGCAACGAAGTTTTCCCAACTCAGTGACAGTGGCGGAAGTCGCGCAAAGTATCGGTGCAGGTTTAGCACGTGCCGCGTTGGCGGGCAAGGTGGATGGAGTGCTGGTAGATACCTCGCACTTGATTTCTGCCGATGTAAAACTGGCGATCCTTACGGATAAGGATGCAGACGGCCTCGATTTGATCCGCCACTCCACTGCGCACTTGCTGGCCTATGCGGTGAAAGAACTATTTTCCGAAGCGCAGGTGACTATCGGTCCGGTGATCGAGAATGGCTTCTTTTACGACTTTGCCTATTCGCGTCCTTTCACGCCGGAAGATTTGGTGTCTATCGAAAAGCGCATGGCGGAGTTGGCCAAAAAAGATTTGCCGGTGACACGCAAAGTCTTGCCGCGTGACGAAGCAGTGACCTATTTCAAATCCATAGGCGAAAAATACAAAGCCGAGATCATCGAATCTATACCCGCAGATCAGGAGGTGTCGCTGTACAGCGAAGGCGAATTCACCGACCTGTGTCGTGGACCGCACGTGCCTACCACCGGCAAGCTCAAGGCGTTCAAATTGATGAAGGTGGCCGGTGCGTATTGGCGCGGCGATTCCAAGAACGAGATGTTGCAACGCATCTATGGTACGGCCTGGACGAAGAAAGAAGACCTCGATGCCTACCTGATCCGCCTGGAAGAGGCGGAGAAGCGCGATCACCGTAAACTTGGCAAGCAGCTTGATTTGTTCCACATGCAAGATGAAGCGCCGGGTATGGTGTTCTGGCATCCCAAGGGTTGGGCGATGTGGCAGGTGATTGAGCAGTATATGCGCCGTGTTTATCTGGAAAACGGTTATCAGGAGATTCGCTGCCCGCAAATTATTGACCGTGTGTTGTGGGAAAAATCCGGCCACTGGGAACACTACAAGGCCAACATGTTTACCACCGAGTCGGAAAAACATGATTACGCGATCAAGCCGATGAACTGTCCCGGTCACGTGCAAGTGTTCAACGCCGATCTGCGCTCTTATCGCGAGCTTCCGTTGCGCTATGGCGAGTTTGGTTCGTGCCACCGCAATGAGCCATCCGGCGGCTTACATGGTTTGATGCGGGTGCGCGGTTTCGTACAGGATGACGGCCACATTTTCTGTACCGAAGCTCAGATCGAATCCGAAGTGACTGCCTTCAATGCGCTGGTGTTGAAGGTGTACAAGGATTTTGGTTTCAATGACGTGATGGTGAAATTAGCACTACGACCGGATGGCCGTGTTGGTTCTGACGAAATTTGGGATAAGTCCGAAGAGGCATTGCGTGCCGCTTTGCGCGCCTCCGGCATGGAGTGGATCGAGTTGCCGGGTGAGGGCGCGTTCTACGGTCCGAAGATCGAATTCCATATCAAGGACGCCATTGGCCGTTCCTGGCAGTGCGGCACGATCCAAGTGGATTTTTCCATGCCTGGAAGGCTTGGGGCCGAGTTCGTGGACGAGGACAATACGCGCAAGGTGCCGGTGATGTTGCACAGGGCGATATTGGGTTCGCTAGAGCGCTTCATAGGTATTCTGGTCGAAAATCACGCAGGGGCATTGCCGTTGTGGTTGGCGCCGGTGCAAATGGTGGTGATGAACATCTCGCAGGCACAGGAAGAATATGCCGAGAAAGTGGTAGAAACGCTGCGCGCATCAGGTATCCGAGTTCAATCAGATTTGCGCAACGAGAAGATTACCTATAAAATCCGCGAACATAGCTTGCAGAAGCTACCTTACCAGTTAATTTTGGGTGACAAGGAAGTGGCTGCAAGTCTCGTTACCGTGCGATCCCGAACAGGTGAAGACCTTGGGCAGATGTCGGTAGAGGTGCTGATACAGCACTTGCGAACCGAACTGCATGCGGAAAGCGCGGTTTAATTTTTTAATGGAGAAATTGCAATAGCACAAGAAAAGTCGCAGCGTATCAATGAGCAGATAACGGCACCGCAAGTGCGGCTCATCGGCGCGGAAGGAGAGCAGGTTGGCATTGTGGCAGTTGCGGAAGCACTGCGCATGGCGGACGAGGCGGAACTGGATTTGGTGGAGATCGCGCCTTTGGCAGAGCCCCCTGTCTGCCGGATTATGGATATCGGCAAATTCAAATATGCTGAAGCCAAGAAACAACACGAAGCCAAACTAAAGCAGAAACAAGTCCAAGTTAAAGAGATCAAATTCCGTCCCGGTACGGATGAGGGCGACTACAACATCAAGTTGCGCAACCTGATCAAATTCTTGATTGATGGCGATAAGACCAAGGTGACTTTACGTTTCCGCGGTCGTGAGATGGCGCACCAGGAGATCGGTATGCGACTGATTGAACGTATCAAGGCAGATTTGGATGAGCACGGGACTGTCGAGCAATTCCCGAAGATGGAAGGCCGGCAGATGGTGATGGTGATCGGACCGAAAAAGAAATGAATTAGCGCTCTAACGGAGCAAGGGACTTGCCGTTGGGGTGGTTGTTAATAGAGTCCCATATAAGTGATTTCGGGTTTTCAAGCGTGCCTGTCAGGTGCCTCCCGACGTCATCAAATAAATGGAGTTGTCATGCCAAAGATGAAAACAAAAAGCGGTGCGAAGAAGCGCTTTAAGATGCGCGCAGGCGGCAGCATCAAGCGCTCACAAGCTTTCAAGCGCCATATCCTCACCAAGAAAACCACTAAGACCAAGCGTCAATTGCGTGGTACGACTGAGGTCCATTCAACCAACACGGCGTCCGTTCGCGCCATGATGCCATACGCATAAGGAGTAAACATGCCAAGAGTAAAACGTGGTGTAACGGCGCGTGTGCGCCATAAGAAGATTTTAGACAAGGCCAAGGGATATCGCGGCCGTCGCAACAGTGTCTACCGTATTGCCAAAGAAGCAGTGATGAAGGCCGGGCAATATGCCTACCGTGACCGCCGTCAAAGGAAGCGTCAGTTCCGTACTCTGTGGATCGCCCGAATCAATGCGGCTTCGCGTGAACAAGGTCTGCCGTATAGCGTTTTCATGAACGGTCTGAAGAAGGCTGCCATCGAGATCGACCGTAAGGTTTTGGCCGATTTGGCGGTATTCGACAAGCCGGCTTTCTCGCAAATATTCGCTCAAGCCAAGGCAAGTCTCGGCGCGTAATTTTTACGCAAGATGAAAAAGGAGGCGTGAGCCTCCTTTTTTGTTTACCTCCTTACACAGACTTCCTTTGTTAAGACAGAAATGCTATTTCTCCGCAGTTGGGTGTTTTTTAGTGAGTAGCTTGAAAATTTCACATGCAAGAACTACAAAATATTCTCGAAGAAGCTCTGAAAAGTTTTGCTGCGGTAAATGATGCGGTAGAACTGGAGAACGCCAAGGCGCGATTTCTCGGCAAAGAGGGAAGCCTGACAGCGCAGTTGAAAGGCTTGGGCAAACTTTCAGCAGAAGACCGGCCTGCAGCCGGTGTGCGTATCAATCAAGTTAAACAACAAATCGAAGCGGTATTACAAGCGCGGCGGGAAGCTATCCAGCAACAATCCCTGCTAGCCAAACTGTCTGCAGAATCTCTGGATGTCACATTGCCAGGACGGGGAGCCGGAGTGGGTGGCTTGCATCCAGTCACTCGGACGTTGGAAAGAATCGAAAATCTATTCCACTCGATTGGATATGCCGTGGCTGAAGGCCCGGAGATCGAAAACGATTTTTATAATTTCACTGCGTTGAATATTCCTGCCGACCATCCGGCGCGTGCGATGCATGACACGTTCTATATCGACGATCAGCATGTGCTGCGCACGCACACATCGCCGATCCAGATCCGCTACATGCAAGCACATGTGGCGAAATATAAACATTTGAAGACGATGCCGGATATCCGCATCATCGCCCCCGGGCGCGTATATCGGGTGGATTCCGACGCGACTCACTCCCCCATGTTCCATCAGGTCGAAGGACTGTGGATTGGAGAACGTGTGAGCTTTGCCGACCTGAAAGGTGTTATCGCCGATTTTTTGCAGAACCATTTCGAAAGTGCAGACTTGCAAGTACGTTTCCGCCCTTCTTTTTTTCCGTTCACCGAGCCATCGGCAGAAATGGACATGAGTTGGAAGGGGGGGTGGCTGGAGATTGGTGGTTGTGGAATGGTGCATCCGAATGTACTTAAACACGTGGGAATCGATAGTGAGAAATACATTGGTTTCGCCTTTGGGATGGGAGTGGAGCGTTTAGCCATGCTCCGCTACGGCGTGAACGACCTTAGATCATTCTTCGAGAACGATCTGCAATTTTTGAAACAATTCAACTGAACATGCAATTCTCAGAATCTTGGTTACGTACCCTGGTGAACCCCTCGCTATCAAGTGAGGAACTCTCCCACCTGCTGACTATGGCTGGATTGGAAGTGGAAGATCGGATTTCGGTCGCACCAGTTTTCGACAAAGTCGTGGTTGCGCAAGTGCTGACAAAAGACAAGCACCCTGATGCTGACAGGTTGAATATTCTGACCGTTGACGTGGGACAGGCTGAAGCACTTACCATTGTGTGCGGAGCACAAAATGTATCGGTGGGTATGAAAGCGCCGTGCGCCCTGATCGGTGCAAAGTTACCCGGTATCGAGATCAAGCAGGCCAAAGTGCGCGGAACTGCATCCTTCGGCATGATGTGTTCGCAATCTGAACTGGGTTTGGCCAAAGAGAGTAGCGGTCTAATGGAGTTGTCACCTGAGGCTATCGTGGGAATGAGCATCCGTGATCACCTTGATCTTGACGATCATCTCTTCACGATCAAGCTTACGCCTAATCGTAGTGACTGCCTTTCGATGTTGGGTATAGCGCGCGAGATTTCGGCGCTGACGGGCGCGCCGGTACAAGATTTAAAAAATGCTGAACCCAAGCTGCACGACATACCAAATCGCAAGATCAGTTTAACGGCATCGAAAGCATGCCCGCGTTATATCGGTCGAGTTATCAGCGGGGTGAATGCACAGGCAATGACCCCGGCATGGATGGTTCAGCGTTTGGAACGATGCGGCCTGAGAAGTATTAGCGCGCTGGTGGATGTGACCAACTATGTGCTTTTGGAACGCGGGCAGCCACTGCATGCTTTTGATCTGAATAAACTGAACGGCAATATCGAAATTAGGTTTGCTCGACTTGGGGAAACATTAAAGTTGCTGAATGACCAAGTGGTGGAGCTTCAGGAAGACATGCTGGTGATCGCTGATGAGATGGGAGCGGTTGCGTTGGCAGGGGTGATGGGCGGAGCGGACAGTGCAGTCGATGAAGCTACCACTACTGTCTTTTTGGAGAGCGCATTCTTCCAACCAAGTACGATTGCCGGTAAGGCCCGACTTTTGGGATTCAGCTCTGATTCCTCTTATCGCTTTGAACGGGGTGTGGATTTTTCGGGCACTGCTGCAGCACTGGATCGGGCAACACAACTGATACTAGAAATATGCGGTGGGGAGGCAAGTCCATATACGGAGCAACTCGGTGACCTACCAGTAAGGCATCCAGTCAAGTTACGTTTAGCACGAGTGCATCGGGTACTTGGTATAGACATCCAGTCAGCCGAGATTGCAAAGATATTGCAGCTGCTCGGAATGGGATTTCGGCAACATGCAGATGACTTCCAAGTGACACCACCCAGTTATCGTTTTGATATCCAGATTGAAGAAGATCTAATTGAAGAAGTCGCGCGCGTTCACGGCTATGAAAAAATTGTGCCTTCGCCCACCCTGGCGAGAACGACGGTGTTACCACTTGCCGAGGGACAGCGTCCTATCACAAAATTGCGTCACGGTATGGTGGTGCGCGATTATCAGGAGGCGATAAACTACGCTTTCGTCGAGGCTGGATGGGAGCGTGATCTGTGCGGAAATACTTCACCTGTGCTCTTGAGGAATCCGATTGCAAGCCAGATGAGTGTGATGCGCAGCAGTTTACTGGGTGGCTTGCTCTCCACCTTGTCTACCAACTTGGCCAGAAAGCAACCACGAGTTCGACTATTTGAAATCGGCGGTTGTTTTGCCAAGGAAGCGGGTGGGTACGTACAAAGCGAGCGATTGGCGGGATTGGCCTACGGGGGAGCAGTTGCAGAACAATGGGGGGTTCCAGCTCGTGCGGTCGACTTCTATGACGTCAAAGGCGATGTCGAGGCGTTGTTTGCCCCCTGCATCCTGAGTTTCAAAGCATCCGTTCATCCAGCATCTCATCCCGGGCGCTCGGCAAGGATCATCTTGGATGGAAAAGAAATCGGATGGATCGGTGAGTTGCATCCGCAATGGCAGCAGAAATACGAGATACCGCAGTCCGTTATTTGGTTTGAGGTTGATATTCTTGCAGCAACTCGACGTGCCGTTCCCATGGTGACCGAAATATCGCGCTTTCCGCCCGTACGTCGAGACATTGCGATTCAAGTGGATGAAGCGGTGACGGCGGAGTCATTGCTGCGGGCAATGTATGCGACCAAAGACCCGAAAGTTGTCGAGATCTCGCTGTTCGACCAATATCGCGGGAAAGGTGTTGAACCGGGCAAAAAAAGCCTTGCATTCCGTGTGTTATTACAAGATACTAAAAAAACACTTACCGATTCTGAGATTGAACCGAGTATTGCGATTCTGGTGACGGCGCTACAAAAAAATGGTGCGCAATTACGTAGTTGAGAGAAAGTAATGACAACAACACTAACAAAAGCAGAGTTGGCCGACTTGCTGTTCGAAAAAGTCGGTCTGAATAAGCGCGAAGCCAAAGATATGGTCGAAGCCTTCTTCGAGGAAATAAGGTTGCAATTGGAACGGGGCGATAGCGTCAAGCTATCCGGCTTTGGCAATTTCCAATTGCGAGACAAGCCGCAGCGTCCAGGTCGCAACCCCAAGACCGGCGAGGAGATTCCTATCACGGCCAGACGCGTCGTCACTTTTCATCCCAGTCAGAAACTCAAGAGCATGGTAGAAAAGAACTATCATGGAACAGCACGGAGCTGATGCCGGATTGCCGGCGATTCCGGCAAAACGCTATTTCACCATCGGCGAGGTGAGTGAGTTATGCGGAGTGAAGGCGCATGTCTTGCGCTACTGGGAGCAGGAATTCAGTCAACTCAAACCGGTAAAGCGCGGCGGTAATCGGCGCTACTACCAGCATCATGAAGTTTTGTTGATCAGACGTATCCGCGAACTGTTATACGAGGAAGGTTTCACGATCAGCGGTGCGCGCAGTCGGCTTGAGCAGCAGCAACTGGACAAACGAAATCCGGAAAAAACGGCTGCCGTCAATCCGAATTGGGAGGCTTCAAATCTCAGGATGGAATTAGCAGAGTTGCTTCAGTTTCTTCGTTCTTGATTTGCACGATTCGGCTGAAAATCCCTTCAAGTAAATTATTGCTCTGCTATAATCCGCGCCCTCGGGGCGTAGCGCAGCCTGGTAGCGTACATGCATGGGGTGCATGTGGTCGGAGGTTCGAATCCTCTCGCCCCGACCAGGATACAAATGATGGCCGACGCTAGTCGGCCTTTTTCATGTCAGTTGCTTTTTGAGTCCCACGCACAAACCCTCGATCGCGTTTTGATCTCCTAGCGATTCCCCCTTGATCCAAAAAGTGTCTTCCGCACGTGAGCCTAGCGTGTTGATCTTTGCACTGCTCAACTCGATTTTGTGCTGCGCAAGGCAATACGCAATGCGTGCCAAAAGTCCGGGACGATCGCCTGCAATGACAGACAGAATGAATTGGCCTTTTTCGCCTTTTTTGATGTCAACCTCGGGCGTAATCGGAAAGTGTTTGAGTTGGCGACTGACTCGCCCGCTGTGCAGGGTGGCGAGGGGCGCTTCGCTGGTAATCTGCTGTGCAAGCTCATATTCAATGTAGTTCATGACATCACGATATGCGGTCTTGTCATCGTTCGTATCCATCACCAGAAAACTGTCCAAAGCGTAGCCGTGTTGTGTGGTGTGGATCTTGGCTTCCATGATGTTGTAATTCATGCGGGCAAAAAAATTGCAGATACGTGCAAAAAGATAGGGCTTGTCCTGGGTATATACCATCACCTGTAACCCTTCTCCAATGCGGCTCAGTCGAGTCTTGGTAACGGGAACATCACTGTTGACTCGATGCGCCAGCAGGCGTGTATGCCACGCGATCTCATGCGGTTCATGGCGGATGAAATACTCGGCATCGAGTTGAGCCCATAACAGTTTGTAGACATCAGGATGAATCGCATACAGGCTGAGCGCTTCGGTTGTGAGTTGTCGGATTTCTCCAGCCTTATCGGCCACTTTCCCGTTTGTCAGAAAGCGTCGAGTCGAAGTGAAGAGGTCTTGCAACAACTTTGCTTTCCAAGCATTCCACACTTTTGCACTGGTACCGCGAATGTCGGCAACGGTAAGCAGATAGAGCGCAGAGAGGTGGCGCTCGTTCTTGATCTTGGTCGTGAATGCAGCGATGACATCCTGGTCTGACAAGTCTTGTTTTTGTGCGGTCGCCGACATCGTAAGGTGATTTTCGACCAACCAAACTACCAGATCGGTGTCTTCGCGACTCAAGCCATGTTGCTTGCAGAAACGTGCAGCATCGACTCTCCCAAGATATGCGTGGTCTCCGCCGCGTCCTTTGGCGATGTCATGAAACATACCTGCGATATACAAGACCTCCGGTCGCGCGAACTCCCTGATGAGTTTGCTGCACAGTGGATATTCGTGCGCGTAGAGATCCAGTGTAAAGCGCCGCAAATTGCGTATGACCATCAGAATATGTTCGTCCACAGTGTAGACATGGAACAGGTCGTGTTGCATCTGCCCAACGATGCGACCAAAGGCGGGAAGATATCTGCCCAGAATATCCTGTTGATTCATGCGTCTCAGCGCATGCGTCAGCCCCTGCGGCTGGCGAAACAAATCGATGAACAGACTACGGTTACGCGGGTCTTTGCGGAATGCGGATCCGATCAATTTCCTGGCGCGCCACAGTGCCCGTAAGGTCTGTGCAGAAAAACCGGTGAGCCGCGGATGCTGTTCGATCAGCAGGAAACTTTCCAGAATGGCGTTGGGCTCTTTTTCGAACAGCACTTCATCCCGCGCTTCCAACTTGTCGTTGCGTGCAACGAAGCGTTCGTTGATCGAATAGGTCTCGGTGGCGGGGAATAGGCGTGCGCGAATCGTTTGCAACAATACGTCATTGAGATGGAGTACTGCACGCTTGGTGCGGTAATAATGTTGCATCAGATGTTCACTGGAACGGCGCTGGGCGCTGGCGGTGATGCCCAGTTGCTGCGCGAGAATGGTCTGATACTCGAACACAAGCCGGTCATCATGCCTGCCGGACAAAAAGTGCAGGCGGATGCGCAAATCGAAAAGCAGCTTTTCATGGTGAACGACCTGACGTGCTTCGATATTGGTGATGAGACCCGCCTGCGCCAACAATCTCCAGGAGTGGCCGAAGCCGCAGGCACGGGATATCCACAACACAGTTTGCAGGTCCCGCAATCCACCGGGACTTTCTTTCAGGTTGGGCTCCAGATTGAAATCGGTATCTACAAAACGCTTATGTCGTTGCTCTTGCTCTTTCACCTTGGCCAAGAAAAACGCACGCCGACTCAGGTGTTCGGTGAGCGCCTCTCTCAGCTCCTGGAATAGTGCTCGGTCACCCGTGATATGTCGCGACTCAAGAAGATTAGTTTGAACCGTGACATCCGAGGATTCAGCCATGCAATCGCCAACGGTGCGCACACTGTGCCCCACTTCCAGGCCGATATCCCACAACTTACCGACAAGCTCTTGGAGTCGAATCTGCAACGCCTCATCCGGTTGTTGCGGCAACAAAACCAGCAGGTCAATATCTGACTTGGGAAACAATTCCGCGCGCCCATAACCGCCCACCGCAACCAAAGCCAGAGCATCAGGAAGCTTGAGCAAACGCCATACCTGCCGTAAATGCTCATCGACGAGTTTGGAGTGGGCACGCAGATAACGTGAGGGTTGGGCTTGGATAGCGTACAAATCTTGCAACGCGCGGCGTGCGACGCGCAGACTGTCACGAATGTTGGCGATGGACATTGCGGACGAGAGGATCAGGCTGGAATGGGTGGGGAACCTGCGGACAGAGTCAAGACCTCAAAACCGCTCTCTGTAACCAGAATTGTGTGCTCCCACTGGGCCGACAAGCTGTGGTCTTTGGTCACGATCGTCCAGCCGTCGCCTAATTGTTTAATGGCAGCTTTTCCCGCGTTGATCATCGGCTCGATGGTGAAGATCATTCCCGCTTCCAGTCTGATCCCGGTGCCTGCTTTGCCGTAGTGCAAAACCTGCGGTTCTTCGTGGAATCGCTTACCGATGCCGTGGCCGCAGAATTCACGCACCACGCTATAACCTATGCCCTCTGCGAAAGACTGGATCGCGTGACCGATATCGCCCAATTGCGCTCCATGACGCACAGTACGGATGCCTCGCCACATCGCCTCATAGGTGGCCTCGCACAATCTCTTGGCCTGGATGGAAGGTTCACCGACGTAGTACATACGACTTGAATCGCCGTGGTAGCCTTCTTTGATGGTGGTGATATCCAGATTGACGATATCGCCATTTTTCAGCTTTTTATCACTGGGTATGCCATGACAAACCTGGTGATTAATTGAAGTGCAAATCGATTTTGGATAGGGCTTGTGTCCCCCGGGTGCGTAATTGAGCGGGGCGGGTACGCAATCTTGAATGTCCACCATGTAGTCGTGACACAGTTTGTCCAGTTCGTCTGTGGTGATGCCAGCTTTTACGAACTGGCCGATGTAGTCCAGGGCTTCTCCGGCGAGCCTGCCGGCAACGCGCATCTTTTCGATATCCTGCAGAGTTTTAATACTGATGGTCATTATGGTTTTTAAAATAGTGGGCAGGTGCGAGGATAGTAGATAGAAAGCTTGAGTACAACATGCAATGCGCAGTGTTTGCTCGTTCGACAATCGGGGAGAGGAACCGGAGACGAACCTGGCGAAGTGCGTATAACAGATCTCGCGACTGTGGAGTGTTCCGGGTTTATAGTGATCCGACAAATGAAAATGGGCACTTGTGGCAAGTGCCCATCAATGTTTGGCGTCCCCTACGAGATTCGAACTCGTGTTATCGCCGTGAAAGGGCGGTGTCCTAGGCCTCTAGACGAAGGGGACTTCGTGTACTGCATTTCTTTTGGTGGAGGTAAGCGGGATCGAACCGCTGACCTCTTGCATGCCATGCAAGCGCTCTCCCAGCTGAGCTATACCCCCGGGTGGCCCCGAAAAGAGCGCGCATTATAGTGATGCCCCCTAACCTTGTAAAGCAAGTCAGCCGATTTTTTTCAGCAAATTTCCGTTGATCCTTGCAAGCACGACTTCACGCGGGAACAGAGCCACCAACGCATCCACAGAAGGTGTCTGTGTTTGCCCGGTAAGCAACACGCGAAGCGGCATTGCAAGCTTGGGCATCTTTAATCCATGTTTGGTTATGGCCTCTTTTATGGCCGCGCTGATTGAGGCGACCTCCCAGGCGATAGTGGCAAAGTGTTGTGCGAGGTCGAGCAAAGCGGGCACGGCTTCTGCTGAGAGTTGAGCATCAAGCACTTCCTTATTCGGATGAAGATCGATGTAGAAAACCTCTGCCGCATCGGCCAATTCGTTCAGCGTGGAAACTCGTTCTTTATACAAGCCGACGATAGCGGAAAGGGAAGGCGATTCTGTGACCGTGATGCCGCGTGATTTCAATCGTGGGCTAACCAATCCGGCCAAGTTCACATTATCGGTTTGCTTGAGATAGTAATTGTTTAACCACTTCAATTTCTCGGTGTTGAACTGGGCCGCAGAAGGAGTGATGTGGTCGAGGTCGAACCATTCGCAGAATTGCGCGACCGTAAAGACTTCTTCATCCCCGTGTGACCAACCCAGTCGGGCAAGGTAGTTGAGGACAGCTTCGGGCAGGTAACCCTCTTCATCATATTGCATGACGCTGACCGCGCCGTGTCGCTTAGAAAGTTTTGTGCCGTCGTCTCCCAGAATCATCGAGAGGTGGGCATAGTTTGGCAGGCTCGCACCGAGTGCTTTAAGGATGTTGATCTGGCGCGGAGTGTTGTTGACGTGATCGTCGCCGCGAATTACTTGGGTGATACCCATATCCCAGTCGTCCACGACAACGCAGAAATTGTAAGTTGGCGTACCGTCGGAGCGAGCGATGATCAAGTCATCCAGTTCTGAATTGCTGAATTCGATCTGACCTTTGACCATATCTTTCCAGGAGACGACACCCTCGGCCGGGTTCTTGAAACGCACGACGGGTTTGATGTCGGTCGGGACCGGCGGCAAAATCTTTCCAGCCTCGGGTCGCCATTTCCCATCGTAGCGGGGCTTTTCTCCCTTGGCGCGTTGTGCCTCGCGCAATGTATCCAATTCGGCCGGGGAGGTATAACAATAATAAGCCGTGCCAGTTTCCAACATCTGCCGGATGACCTCTTTGTAACGGGGCATGCGTTGCATCTGGTAGAACGGACCTTCATCGTAATTTAGTTTGAGCCAGTTCATCCCATCCAGAATTGCCTGCACAGCCTCGGGCGTGGAACGTTCCACATCCGTATCTTCGATTCGGAGGATGAAAGTGCCGCCGTGCTTTTGCGCGTACGCCCAAGAAAAAAGGGCGGTGCGTGCGCCACCGATGTGAAGAAATCCGGTCGGGCTGGGAGCGAAACGGGTGCGGACAGTCATGGTGCTTTCCTGTTTAATTGGTAAAAATGAAGGCGCGCATTTTACGCCAGATGAGTAGAGCGGTTAATGAAATTGACCCGAGCAAAGCGGCTATGGTTAAATGTGCGCCCTCTATTGGGCGGTTAGCTCAGCGGTAGAGCACTGCCTTCACACGGCAGGGGTCACTGGTTCGAACCCAGTACCGCCCACCAATAGAATCAAGCAGTTCATCACTCTTCAAAAAACAACCTAAGCGGCAACGTGACTAAAACGTGACCGTTCATCCAATCGTGCAACAGCATTACGAACATTCTCCGGCGCAAGGTGTGCATATCGCTCAGTCATTCTGATCGTGCTATGACCAAGCAAGTCGCGCACCTCGATCAGTGATGCTCCTGCACTGACCAACCATGCCGCGCAGGTGTGCCGCAGATCGTGAACGGTGAAATTTTCAATCCCCGCGATTTCACAAGCTGAATTAAACGAGGTTTTGACGCTCTCAATCCGTTCGCCCTTCCTGTTCGTGAATACCCAAGGACTGTCAGGGCAATACCTCGCCTTAAAATTTGCCCGACTCAGAAGCGCAGATCGTGCCTCGTCATTGAGCGGCACACTTCGCCGCTTTCCTGCTTTGGTATGCTCCGCCCCCAAGTGGATAAGGTTTGCCTTGAGATCAACGCGCAGCCATTCCAACCCAAGCATTTCACTCTTACGCATGCCAGTATTCACGGCAAGGCGTATCAGATCGGGCAGGTGAGTTGCTCGGGGATCAGTTCCAGCAGCCACGACCAACTGCGTTGCCTCTTCCTTGGTCAACCATCTGATGCGCCCTTCGGGTTCGCGAAGTCGCTTACCCATGACCGGATTAGGAAGCTCCCAGTCCCATTCATTGCGCGCATAGTTGATTGCCGAGGAAAACAATCCTATCTCCCTGTTGACCGTTCCTTGTGCAGCTCCTTCCGATTTTCGCGCCTCAATGTAAGCACGAATATCGGAACCCTTCAACGTTTCCAACTGATGCCCAGTGAAGAATTGATAAAGATGCTTTGCGCTGTATTTGTCGCGCTCTGCACTGCGTTTCTCGTTCTCTGTTGCCTTGAGATATGCAAGCATCAATTCGTCAAAAGTGCGGCTGGGCTGTTTCCCCCACTGCTTGGCTTGGAAGGTTTCTAGTCTCCATTTTGCCGCTAACGCTTCCGCTTCCTTGCGGTCGGAAGTGCCAGAAGTACGCCGAGCTCTTTTGCCGCTTGCGTCGGTAAAACTGATCCACCAAAACGGTGAATCTTTGCGCTTGTGTAGCATGGTTGTGTTCCTTTCCACGCTTCCGGCTTCACGCGGTTCTGATTATGCGTGGTCACGGAATTTTGTGCTATCCAGTCATGTACAGCAGCCGAAGGTATTCGAAGCAGGCGACCAACTCGCACACAAGGCAAGTCACCACGCTCGACCAATCGGCGCACGGTTCGCACGGATACATTTCCGAGCTGGGTAGCGGCTTCGTTAAGCGACCATAACAGCGCAACTCCAGTTAGCACCTGATGCGACAGGCCAGCCCCGCCGCCCGAGGCCGCGACTGCGCGCGCACCTCGCGCGTCGTGTCTTGCCTGTTCGGTTGTGGGTGTCATGTCATCACCTCCAAACCGTCAAGAATTCGCGGCAGGAAATCCGAATAATTCACCAGCCTTCGAGGTATGCCGTCACGCTTGATGGAATTGACCAATGCGAAGGCATCGCCACCGTTTGCCTGCATCAAAACATTGATAGACTTTCCCCCCGCTGTGCGGAGGTATTGCAAGATAGATTCGAGCGTAATCTGCACCGCCTTGGTAATGGTGCGGATTTTGTCTTGCACGGCGGAGAGGTAAGCCAAGCAGGGATAGCCACCTGCAAGATAGGTGGCGGGGGAGGTGAGAACATCCCACGGAATGACACGGCCTTTATTGCGCAGTTCCAATTCGACACGAACCCACGGGCTTGAAGCATCGCCCAGTTGCCGCCCCTTTTCATACACACGCAGAAGCTTGCCGTTAGCGCGTGCGCCAATGTAGAGCGTTTTTCCTTTGCCGCTGCCCATGTCGTCGATCAGGCGTGCATCCGGTGGCCTGCCATTCGTTGTGAATTCTCCGGCGTCATACCATGCGCGAGCAAATGCGATGCTGACGGTTTCGGCCTTCAAGTCATCGTGCGCCAGATCAACGCGGGTAATTTTTGCGCCGAGACTTTCGCCCCATTGTTGGACTGTGTGCCAGTTGGAAATATGGGCGCAAGCCGAGGCGTTCAATTCGACGTGAACCGTGCCGCGTTGTTTGTCGCCACCGAAAGCAACCAGGCCATATTCTGAATTTGCGCCAAGATTTACGCGCTGGGTGTACCCGTTCCATCCTTTGCCAGTAGATTGAGCCGAAAAAGCGGGCAATCCGAACACCTCGAACAGTTGCGGCAGCAGCCACGGAATGGGTGCGTGTGCGGCTTCGGGTGGCGGTGTGAGGGTGAAGGCCAGCCAGTCAATATGTGCGATCTGTGCGGTTTGATTTGAAGATTCAAAAGCGGGATTTATTCGGGGTAATGTTTCACCCCGTATTACTCTATGGGGTGACTGCGCTCCGGCTGTCCGTCCTCGCAAAGCTGCGGGCGGGCAGGCGGTGCGCGATGCACCTTCAGTTGATAAATGATGTGACATGCAACAGCCTCCAAATGGTTAATGGCTGCTGCACAAGAAGAGAAGAAAAGCCGCAGCAACCGAAATCAAAAATGATTGGTTGCATGCGGCTAGTATGATTTGCATGCAGAGCGCGTCCCCCGATCGCATCACGCGCCCCCTTACGGTTTATTCTCGCGGGGAGTACTACAGTTCGTGAAGCATAGGTCAACTAAATTGCTAATGTCAAGCGATCCGAGTTCCCCACATACCCACAGCCGCGCTTCGCGCCCCTGCGCGCGCCTGCGTGGCATGCGCCACGCGCGCAGGGCTTCGGGCTATGGATATGTGGACAACTCTGTCGTTTAGGGAGTTTCAGTAAAAACTTGACGAATAGTATTTTCGTCAGGAATTGAATTTACATTCCATCGAATCATAGTTATGCCAGCAGCCGATAGTGCTTTGTCTTTCTTTGCATCTGCCTCAATGCGTGATGGCTTGGAATGAGTTTTATCATCAAGCTCGATAGCAGCTACGACAGTTGAATCTTTCATGCAGACAAGAAAATCTAAGCTCATCCGATTTATTCGATTATTCCATTCGTTAAAGTTGTGATCCTTCTTCACTCCTAGAACTTGGGAAAGTTGCACCTGCGCCAACACGATGCATTCAGGTAGTGCTGTAATAAGTCGATGGTAGAGAACTTGCTCAGGCTGAGTCATTAGTTTTTTTGCGTAGAAAGGCCACACAACATCACTAATACCTTGACCTCGCTTTTTTACAACGAGAGAAATAATTGCGAACAGAACAAGCAACACAACTACAACTAATAGCATTTGCATAATTCAACCCACCCATATTTTGTAATAACCGTACACTCTTTTTCATTCTACACGTCAGTGAAAATCGCGGTTGCGATACTGCCGCATGACCAGATCGCCGAGCGTCAATTCTGGATGTTTCTCCATTGCACTCTTAACCGTAGCAACGCCAACTTTGAGCAGCCAATCTGTGAAGTAGTAGTAATCCCGCTTATCCAACTTGATGTTGGTTAGACTTTGCACTTGTTGTGCGACATTTTCGTCAATTTCGATTTGCATATTTCCTCCAACGTGACCGAATCGTGACGAACTGCTGTTCAACTAATGCGTTATTTGTCCATTTCAGTCACAATCACGGGAAGCCGGAAAGCGTATCCTATTGATTCGACTAATCACAATAACTCAACGGAGGATTCACACGGCAGGGGTCACTGGTTCGAACCCAGTACCGCCCACCAAATTCATACCTTTCCCGAATTGTTTTTTTGCTACAAATTAAGACTCGTATGGATTGTAGCCCCAGTTAATTTCCCACATTCAAAACAGGCTTGATTCACCAACTTGCAGTATTGAATATATGGACAACATGCCATAACTCCGTTAAATTTAATCCCATCTTCGACTGAGCAGTTTTGATATTACATGGTTGGAAAATGATCGAACGCATTTTCAGGATCAACGAAACGATATGAACGCAGCAATGTTGAAACTGATTTACGGGGAAGAAAGCATTTACCCTAAACAGTTGGAACACCACTACCCACGCATTGTGGAAAAAATCATCAACTTGTGGCACACGCCCCAGATGGAAGAGTTTTTCCAGGAATTGATGGTCAACAGTAGAAGTGATCGCCAAGGTTTTTCGCACGAGATTGTTAGTGAGATTCTCCATCTCAGTGAGGTATTTGAAGGCACTTGTCATTTGCCCCATATTCACGAAGAGTATCCGCTCGCCCAACTTAGCAACCATCTTGCCCGAAAAGGAAATTTCGCCCATTCCCCGCAGGAGTTCATAAATATCCACGCACCGGGTGACGATGGTCCTTGGGGACAAATCAGTAGTGAAAATCGCTATCAGATCGAGGCGCTGGGTTACCCGTGTTCAGCCTCCGGCTTTCTAAAAGCAGCAGGCGCAAAAGACATCAAAGCGATCAGCATCTTCCTGCGCTGCAATATTAATATCGATACCTGTGATGAACGTGGCTGGACGCCACTTACATTTGCCTCGTACAACGGTAGTTTTGACTTGGTCAATCTGGTGCTCAGGCTGGGTGCGAATGTCAACATCAAAGACAACGGCGGATTCACACCGCTGCACTGGGCCGCATTCAACGGACACAGCGAAATAATCAAGCACCTGATCGTCAAAGGGGCGGAAGTTAATGCACATAGCCTGCGAGACTGGACACCCCTGATGATGGCCTCGATGAACGGGCATGTGAGGGCGTGCGCGGCACTCTTATTGAGCGGTGCCGATTCCAATGTGAAGACGCATCACGAATGGACTGCGCTACAAATGGCCAGTTTTAACAATCATGTCCCGGTGATCAAATTATTCTTGTCACTATTGAAACAACACATGAATGTCGTGAGACACGCCGAAAACGATTCTTCTGCTTAGTTTATAGAGCTGGATTGAGCTGTGGGGAAGGTCACTCGGATAAGCTGTCCTTGTTTCCTTTTTTCTACAAGCGACGAAACTGGTTTACTCAAGTCACAGAGCGTCGACTCCCCGGCGAGTTGGATTTGGTTTTCACGAGTTTAGTCACAATTGACATAAGAACGTTCGTTCTGTATCTTTATTTGAGTGCGGGATGCACCCTACAAAATTCTGAAGTACCCGATTTGTTTTACGCGATGAACGAGGAGATTTAGATGTCGGAAGTAAAGAACATCAGGCTGTCAGCCGAAGAAGTCAACACTGCTAAAAACTTGGTGGCAGCAGAGAAGAGCTTGATCTTGGCACGTCGATCTATGCTCGCAGCCGAACTGGCAACAGCAGAGGCCAAACAGCAACTTGAAGCCAAACAGCGAATCGCCGCCCAAAAAGAAGAGGCGGCAGATAACGCACGCTCAAACTATGCGGCAGCTGCCGAAATGAAAGAACTCGCCGAACAACAACAGCAC